>Ga0187781_10000174_pt1 | contig 44365 bp, 38 predicted proteins | sample 0715_SJ02_MP02_2_FD_132447 | JGI IMG/M metagenome (GOLD analysis project Ga0187781, IMG submission 132447) | Tropical peat soil microbial communities from peatlands in Department of Meta, Colombia - 0715_SJ02_MP02_20_MG | ecosystem: Environmental > Terrestrial > Soil > Wetlands > Peat | place... | reverse complement strand
GCCTGGATGGCGTGCGCGCGCCGCCATTCACCCGCTCCGCCCAGGTTGGCGTCGATCTGTTCGAATACCGCGGCGTCGCCTAGATACGCGCTCTCGCGTCGCCACTCGTGAAACTGCCTGGCGCTGTCATGAGGGGGCTCGAAATCCTGGCCCAGGTACGCCAGGCGTTCGGGATCCCAAAACGGCAGGGAACGCAATAGAAGCGCGTTGACGACGCTGAAGACGCCCGTGTTCGCGCCAATGCCGATGGCCAAGGCGAGGATCGCGAAACCGATCTGCCAAGGACGCCGCACCCAAAGTCGAAATGTGTGCCTGGCGTCCTGCGCCACTTCGCGGACGATTTGGAGAACCACCGGCGAAAGCGGAACCAACTCTTCGGCGGCCCATTGGTTTCTCTTTGGCATGTCTCGTGCAGCCCACTACTTAGTATTCCGCTGGCTGTGATAAAATGCTATAGAAAATAGGCATTCCTCTAAATCATGATTGAAACCACGGTGGCGCATTATCGCATCCTGGAAAAGCTAGGTGGCGGCGGGATGGGCGTCGTCTACAAGGCCGAGGACACCAAGCTGGGCCGCTTTGTGGCGCTCAAGTTCCTGCCCGAAGGGCTTGCCGGCGACTCCCAAGCTTTGGAACGCTTCCGGCGTGAAGCGCGCGCGGCTTCGGCGCTCGACCACCCCAATATCTGCACAGTCTACGAGATCGGCGAGCATGAGGGCCAGCCCTTCATCGCCATGCAGTATCTGGAAGGGCAAACACTGAAGCAGCACATCGGGGCAAAACCGTTAAAGACCGAGGAACTTCTCGACCTCGCGACCCAGATTGCCGATGCGCTGGACGCCGCGCACGCCAAAGGTATTATTCATCGCGACATCAAGCCCGCCAACATCTTCGTCACGGCGCGCGGCCAGGCCAAGATTCTGGACTTCGGGCTGGCCAAACTGACCGGGAGCGCGGGCGTCTCGCCCGCTGCTGTTGGGCGGCGGTCGTTCGATCCAGCGGGCGGGACGCCCGCAGTACCAGCCCACGACACGCCCACAACCACCATCGAACCGGAAGCCCTCACCAGTCCCGGGGTGGCGATGGGCACTGTGGCCTACATGTCGCCGGAGCAGGCCCGCGGGGAAGAACTCGACGCGCGCAGCGATTTGTTCAGCTTCGGCGCCGTGCTATACGAAATGGCGACGGGCAGGCTTCCGTTCGATGGGGCTACGTCGGCAGCGATTTTCGGGGCCATCTTGCACGAGACACCGAGCCCTCCCTCGCGCCTGAATCCGGACTTGCCACCCAAGCTCGAAGAGATTATCGGCAAGGCGCTGGAGAAGGATCGCGACTTGCGTTACCAGGTCGCCTCCGAATTGCGAGGCGATTTGAAGCGCCTGAAGCGCGACACGCCGTCTGGCCGATCCACTACCAGTGCGGCGGCGCCATCTACGCTGCCCGGAACGGCGGCCGTGACGCCGCTTCCGCAGGCGAGCGGCGCCGTGGCAGCCGAGCGTGACAGTTCGGACTCGCAGATGGTTGCGGCGCTGGCGAGAAGGCACAAGAAAACTCTGATAGACGCAATCGGTGCGGCAGCCGTCGTCATTGGGGCGCTCGCCTACCTGCTTCGCCCAATGCTGCCCCCGCCCACGCTCTCCGGCTACACACAACTCACCAATGACGCGGTTGCGAAGGGGCTGCTGGGCACGGACGGTTCGCGGCTGTATCTAATCGAAAGCGGCATCGGGGCCGTGCAGATGTCAGTCAGCGGAGGAACTGTGGCGCCGCTTGCCGTCAATTGGCACGGCCTGTACGGACTCCTTGGCGTCTCGCCGGACGGATCTCGCCTGCTCGCCCGCGAGCTCAAGGGCCTCAGTGGCGCTTCCATGCCGCTTTGGGCCGTGCCGACGCTGGGTGGCTCGCTCGTTCGGCTTGCGGATATACAGGGCAATGCCGGCGCGTGGTCGCCCGACGGGCAGAAACTGGCTTACACGAACAATGGCTCGCTCTACCTTGCGAGCGCTGACGGCACGGACTCCCACGAACTCGCCCGTATGCCGGGTCCGATCGCGGGCGGCCCGGACCTCACTACCTGGCCCACATGGTCTCCTAGCGGCCGGGAAATAGCCCTGACCCTTACCGACCCCAATACGCAAATCCGCCATCTCTGGAAGCTTTCAGCAGATGGCGGGAATCTCCACCAAATGTTTCCCGGCTGGAACACGCAGACCGGCGAGTGCTGCGGCTCCTGGATGCCGGACGGCAAATACTTCGTCTTCGCGTCGCAAGGGCAGATCTGGGCGGCGCGGGAGGCAGGCAGCTTTCTGCACAAAGTGAGCCGGGAGCCCGTGAAATTGACCGCCGGAGCGGTTTCTTACGGATACCCGGTGCCCAGCAAGGATGGCAAGACGATCTTTGCAGTGGCAGGATTTTTACGCGGCGAAATCGAGCGCTACGACGCCAAGACAAAAACCTTTGGGACGTTTCTTGGCGGCGTCTCGGCGCAGGACATCTCCTTCTCAAGAGATGGGCAATGGGTTGCCTATGTTTCTTATCCCGAGGGCATACTATGGCGGAGCAAGCCGGACGGAACCGAGAAGGCCCAGATCAGCTCTCCGCCGGTCTATGCCCTGCTGCCCAGATGGTCCGTGGACGGAAAAGAGATTGTGTTTTACAGCCGGGTAACAGGCAAACCCTCCCGCATTTATCAAGTCCCGGCCGCCGGGGGCGCGCCGCAGGAATTGATGCCCAACCAGAGCGGCCAGCAGGCCGATCCCTCCTGGTCGCCGGACGGCGCAGCACTGGCCTTCAGCGGCGTGGCGAACGCAGGGAAAAGCGCGATTCAGATCCTGGACATGAAAACCCATCAGATCACCACGCTGCCTGACTCCGAGGGATTGTTCTCTCCCCGCTGGTCGCCTGACGGGCGATACCTCGCGGCGATGCCGACGGATTCGAGCGCTCTCGATCTTTTCGATTTCAAATCCCAAAAGTGGTCAGTGCTGGTCAAAGGGCTAGTAGGTTACCCTTGCTGGTCGCGTGACGGCAGGTATATCTATGCCTTAGACCTCTCCCAGAATCGAGGAGTGCAGCGTGTGGCTGTACCCGGCGGAAAAGTCGACCTGGTGGCGGGCCTCAAGGAACTTCGACTCGCCGGCGTTTATGGTTTTTGGCTTGGACTCACGCCTGACGACTCTCCACTGCTGCTCAAGGACGCCGGCACTCAGGAAATTGTTTCCATGGCTTGGACCGCGCCCTAACCCCTAATCCGTTGACAGCGGCAGGCGATGTAGGGGGACGGCTTGCCGTCCCCCCCTTGCGGGCCGCTGGCGCGCGGGTACGGCAAGGCGTACCCCTACACCGCGCAGGTGCGGCGAGGGAAGAGGGGAAAGGATGAGGGGTCTTGGTGGGGAGGTCTCATGGGGGATCGGTCGCGAAGGGGTTTTCTAACGGGCATGGGGAGCTTGGTGGCGGCGGGCCTGACGCCCGCGGGCGCGGCGGAGAAAGCGGCAGAGGCAGGGGCGAAGGCCGGAATCGAGGGTTTGCCGGCCTCGGACGCTCGCGACCTCCCTTCCCGCGACAGCCGCTTGGAAGTGCGCACCCTGGATACGCCCCGGCGTTCTCCCTCGAGCCAATCGCGAGCCGTCTGGGAGGCACGGGCCGCGATGCTGAGAGAACAGATTCTGGTGGCGGCGGGTTTGTGGCCGTTGCCGGAAAAAGCCCCGCTGCGGGCCCAGGTGTTTGACCGCATCGAGCAAGAGGGCTACACCGTTGAGAAGGTTTACTTCGAAAGTTATCCCCGGTTCTATTGCACGGGGAACCTCTACCGTCCTCGGGGCAGGTCCGCGGCGCCTCCTTTCCCTGCCGTTCTCTGTCCGCACGGGCACTGGAACTACGGGAGACTCGAACACAATCCCGGCGACATGAACGGTTGCTCCGTTCCTGCACGCTGCATGAATTTCGCCCTGCAAGGTTACGTGGCCTTTGCCTACGACATGGTGGGGTACAACGACAGCTTCCAGGTACCGCACGACTGGGGCCGCGATACGAGAGCCCCCTGGACACTCTCGCCGGAAGCGCTTCGCCTGGGCCTGTGGGGCGTTGGACTGCTGGGGTTGCAATTATGGAACTCGATTCGGGCTATCGACTTCCTATGTTCGCTGGCTGATGTAGACTCGCAGCGCATTGCGGCGACGGGCGCTTCCGGCGGAGGGACACAGACGTTCCTGCTGACCGCAGTGGACGAGCGTGTGAGCGTGGCGGCTCCGGTCAACATGATCTCGCACTTCATGCAGGGCGGCGACATCTGCGAGAACGCTCCCAACCTGCGCATCGACACGGACAATGTCGAGATAGGAGCCGTGGCGGCGCCGCGCCCTTTGCTCATGGTTTCGGCCACAGGAGATTGGACCTGCGACACTCCTCGCGTCGAGTACCCCGCCAGCCGCGCGATCTACGGCCTGTTCGATGAGCCGGCCCGTGTCACTTGCGTGCAGATCCCGGCGCAGCACAATTATAACCGCCTCAGCCGCGAGGCTGTTTATGAGTTCTTCGCCCGGTGGCTGAGAAAGGACCCCATCAAGACATCTGCCGATGCGCCCAAGGAGAAGGAGCAGGACTTTTCGCTGGATCCCGGGCGCTTGCTGGTTTTCAATCGGCGGCAAGTACCCTCCGAGGCGCTCGATGCCCAACAGCTTGCTGAGTACCTTGTGGCCGCAGCGCGCCAACGGTTGCAGAACGCGGCTCCCCACAATTCTGCCGAACTGGAGAGCTACCGCAAGCAATTCCGGCCGGCCTTGCGCGTTGCGCTCATGGCCGAATCGCCAAACCCTGAGGACGTGAGGTGGTGGCCCGTGCCTGCTAAAACGGGGGGAGGAAACGAAACGTGGCGGCGCGTTATCATCGGGCGCGCTTTGGTCGAGGACCGCATTCCAGCCCAACTCGTGGTTCCGGCAAGGCGCGCGGCTTCCGTCGCCATGATTGTTCACCCGCAAGGCGCGCCAGCCGCGCTCGGCTCACCTCAATCGCCCAGCCCACTGGCGCAGGAATTGAAGAAGCGCGGCTACTTCTTGTTTTCTGTAGATACTTTTCAGACCGGCGATGCCGCCGACCACTCGCGAAAAGCGGAGGCCCCGTTCTTCTCCACTTATAATCGCACCGACGATGCGCAAAGAGTGCAAGACATCCTCACCGGCCTTGCTTACCTCGAAGCGGCGTGGCAACCCCAGAGGATCGTGATGGCCGGCCAAGGCCTGGCAGGACTCTGGTGTTTGCTGGCCCGCGCTTTCTTCCGAGCTCCCCTCCCCTTGGCGGCGGATGCGGCGGGATTCGACAGCGCCAACGACGCCGCTTACCTGGAACGGCTGCATATCCCGCTCTTGCGGCTGGCCGGTGATTTCCAAACGGCGGCGTTGCTGGCTTCCCCTTCGCCGCTTCTGCTGCACAACTTCGGCGCGCACTTCGCCAGCGCGCCGTTCGAAGACGCCTTCAAAATTCAAGGATTCTCGAGCCAGTTGCGCGTCTCGCCCGCGGAGTTCTCGCCTACCGAAATCGCGACGTGGTTGACCAAGGCTTAGTCAGGGTCGTGGCTGGCTGACGGGCGACCCGGAATCTATGAAATTGCGCGCCAGAATCAACTCCTGCTTGAATCGGCGCACAATTTCCGCGTGCCCGGCCAATTCGGGGCGAATGACCTTCAGCGCGACATTGCGGTCAACCTCCCGGTCGTGCGCCTTGTAGACTGCTCCCATGCCGCCTTCGCCGAGCAGGGCCAAAATCTCATATCGCCCCCCAACACACGTCCCGGTTGCAAGTCGTGCAAGGACACAGCGATGACCTTGCCTCGCGGCGGGCTAATCTCGCTCAGCCGCCCGCGATGGCGCCAATGACCATAAAAGGCTCCAGACCTTTCGCCACGGGCTCCGGCAGCGGCGAATCCGGAGGGTCGTGCGAAAGGTCCTGCTCGCAGGCGAAAAACCGGATGAAGGGCCGCCGCTTGAGCGTGTCGTGGTCCCGTATGGTCCCGCGCAGCACCGGATAGCGAGCCTCGAGCGCGTCCAGAATCGACTGCTGGGTGACCACGCCCGCAACCTCCAGCTCCACGTCGCTGTCGACGTGGGCCAGAGTCCGCAAATGGAATGGCAGAATGACCCGAACCATAGAATCCCTCTTGTCGGGGCAACCGTTGCCTGATTTCTCGCCAGGCACGGAAAGTCTTAATTCAGTGTCTGCACTTCAACCGAGAGCACCGGCGGCAGGTCGCGGACGATGGGCGCCCAGTGATCGCCCGCATCCGGCGAGACGTACACTTGCCCGCCCGTGGTGCCGAAATAGATGCCGCATTCATCGAGCCTGTCCACGGCCATCGCATCGCGAAAGACGTTCACGTAGCAGTTTCGTTCCGGCAGGCCGCGGGCGAGTTCCTCCCACTCGTTGCCGCCGGTGCGGCTGCGGTAAACGCGCAGCTTGCCATCCAACGGAAAGTGCTCGGAGTCGCTCTTGATTGGGACCACATAGACGGTCTCCGGTTCGTGCGTGTGAACGTCGATGGCAAATCCAAAGTCAGTCGGGAGATTCCCGCTCACCTCGTGCCAGTTTTCGCCGGCGTCGTCGCTGCGCATCACGTCCCAGTGCTTCTGCATGAACAGCACGCCCGGCCGCGACGCGTTCATAGCGATGTGGTGAACGCAGTGGCCCACCTCGACATCCTGGTCCGGCAGGTAGGGCGATCTCAAGCCGCGATTGATTGGTTTCCAGTTCTTGCCGCCGTCGTCGCTCCGGAAGGCCCCGGCCGCGGAGATCGCGATATAGATGCGGCCCGGGTCCTTCTCATCCAGAATAATGGTGTGCAAGCACATTCCGCCCGCCCCGGGTTGCCAGTTGGGCCCCGTACCGTGGCCACGCAGTCCGGGGAGTTCGTGCCAACTGTGCGCGCCGTCCGTCGTGCGGAAGATGGCCGCGTCCTCGATGCCCGCGTAGACCGTCTCGGGATCGGTCAACGACGGCTCCAGGTGCCAGACCCGCTTGAACTCCCAGGGGTGCTGCGTGCCGTCGTAAAACTGGTGCGTGGTCAGCGGCTTCCCCGTTTCGGCCGAGGTGTCGTAAACGAAACGATTGCTTTCGCCCATGGGCCAGCCTTGGGGCGATTTCTGCACCCCGCCGCCCGGCGCTTCCCACGTCTTGCCGCCGTCGTTCGAGCGCTGGATCACCTGGCCGAACCAGCCGCTCGTCTGCGAAGCATACAGGCGATTCGGCTCAGCCGGCGAGCCCTTCATGTGGTAAACCTCCCATCCCGTGAAATACGGCCCTTGCACGTCCCAATTCTGGCGCTTCCCGTCCGACTCCAGAATGAAAGCTCCCTTGCGTGTGCCGGCCAGTACTCGCACTCGGCTCATGTTCGCTCCTCTCTTCCACTTGCCAGCGGCGCCTCCTTAAGAAACGCGCAACTCGCATGCTGCCGCTGAATTAAAGAATGTGTTGATTGAGCCCTTTACCGCGTCAACCGTAATTATATACCGGCCAAGCCCACCTGTCACTTTCAGCGCTCCGCCCGTCATCGACCATCCCTCCCCCACTGATTGGGCAGCCCACTCCCTTGGGGAGAGAGGGTGTCCCGCGGCGGCGTAGCGGGTTTCTTAGGCTCGGAGGGCCGACAGAGTTTAGCCCACGGCGTGAGCCGTGGGGAACGAGCCAGGCACCCTATCCCCGAGCCCCAGAGGGGCGACAGACCTCTCTGCCGCCCCTCCGGGGCTGCGGGATCACCTCATTAACCCTGCTCACCCACGGCTTACGCCATGGGCTAAGCTCTGTCGGCCCTCCGGGCCTGTAGAGCGGTGGCAGGGATTCAGACCGTGTATTAACGAATACTGCCGCGCGACGGATAACTGCAATGGTCGGTTTGCAGAGCCCCTCGATCCGTTTTGGCGCAGGAGGGAACCGCCGCCCCGAAGAAATCCCGGCCGCCGTCATTCTCGATGGATATGCCTGCGCCGCGCGCCGGAGAGTCAGGCAGCAGGCGATAGCCGGAAAGCGTCAAGCGCCCTAAGCCACCTGTGCCCGGGGCCGCGAGCCTCGGGTCGCTCGTCAGCGCCTGAGGGTCATCAGGCGCAGCGATGTTGCCATAATATACGTTCGCTTCAAAGACGTTCTCTTTGCTCTGCCCGAACCCGGCCTCAGCAACATAGGCTCCCTCCGCGTCCCGCGATCTCGCGTATGAAAACCGCGCCTCCCCCTGAACGTAGAAAATGTTATTGCGCAAGTACGTCCCCTTCGCCCAGCCGTTCCAATTCGAGAACACCAGCAGGTCCACGATCTGTCCGCGTCCCACGAAGATTGTGTTGTTATAGATGAGATCGTTCTTTACCGGGCCGCCGATATTGATGCCGCGCGTCCGGTCGTTTTCGCTGATGTTGTAGCGCACAATCGTGCCGGTGTTCCCCGCGCTGTCCTCCGGCTTCTGGCTGCCGTCGTCGCAGATCAACAGAAAGCCCCCGTCATTATCGTGGCTATAGTTGTATTGGATAATAGTGTTCTTGGAATTCCAATCTGAGTCAAATCCTTCCCCGTCCCGCTGTCCCTTCGTGCCGTAGGATTCGTTATACTGGATCAGGGTGTTATCGGCGCTCCAGGGCCAGATGGCAACGTTATAACCTTCCGACCTCTGGTTGGCGTGCCCGACCCGGTTGTGCTCCACCACCGCCCCGTCCGTCGCCACCACCACAATGCCATCGCCGCCGATATCGTTCAGGACGTTTCCCCTCACCGCCACCTCGAGACTGGGATGCCACTTCGAGCGCTGCCAGCGATCCGACCAGCCGAAAATGCCGCTCCGGTCCACGTGAAAGATCTCGTTGTTCTCAATACGCAAGTCGACAAAGCGGCTGGGCTTCCGATCGCCCCGGCTGGTGTAGTCGATGCCCCCGTTCGCCTTCTCCTGGTCCGTGCCATTTACGTCATGGATGGTGAGCGAGCGAACGTAAATGTGATGAGCCTCTCCGAAGTCCTCGAGCGCCACGTGCACGCCGCGGCGGAGTGCAGGCGCCGGCCCGCGGTTCGAAATCTCCAGGTTCTGAATTTCCCAGTACTCCTGGTTTTTCAGCAGCACCGCGTCTTCCACCCGGCCATCCCCGTGGATCACAGGCCTCACGCCCCCGCCGTACATGTCCACGGTGATGGGAGAACCCTCCGCGCCCGAGCCCTTAGGCCACAGTTGCCCGCTCCAGTCCGAGCCGCACGCCAGAAAAATGCGGTCTCCGGGATGAAATTCAGTGGCGTTGACCTTAGCGAGCGATTTCCACGCCTTTGCGGCGGAAGTCCCGGCGTTCGCATCGTCGCCCCGCCGCGAATCCACGTAGAACGTCCGCCCCTTCCGCGACGCGCCCGCGCTCGAAGCGCTTTGCGGTGTCCCGGCAACCGTCAGTGCGCAAACCAGAAAGAGAGTGATCCCCGCGCCAAACCCTGGCAGGTGCGACCCTCGGACCTCCGGCCCACACGCCTTTCTGATTACCCAGTCTTGCATGCTGTCCCAATGCATTCAGTAATCTGAAATGTGAAATCTTAAATCTCAAAAAATCTGAAACTTAAAATCTGGAAAGATCTGAAATTTGAAATCTGGAATCTTGACTCTGAAATCTTCAATCGTCATCGGAAATCTCCGACCATCGGCCACCCGCCGCCCGCATTCCAGCTCCCGACTCCCGCCCCGCCCTTCACCGCCCTGCACTCGATCACCGACGACGTCTCCGTCGGAACGATCCGGGGAATTTGCAGCTTGGCTGCGACGTGCATTGCCTGGGCCACAATGATTCCCGGCCAGACATATTCCATCGGGTTCGTCGGCATGTGGCGCACCTCCTGAGGCCCTGCTCTTTCAGCGCCGAGTTCGGCTCTAAACAGAGTATCATGACGCGCCACGTGACAGTCAGAACGGCAAGCGCATCAATACTCCTGCGCCGGAGGCGCCTTGGAGTGCGGCGGCGTCAAGCCGCCGCACTCCAAGGCGCTTCGCGCATGGGTTAAGGGAACGGGGCGCACGAATCAGGTCAAAATGTCGGCTATTCTAAAAAGCCCACCTCGCGCTCTTTTCACTTGACAAACCTAGGTTCATATGATAGCCTATTCCAGTGGGGAAGCGCGCTCGAGATCAGGAACGGCGGGTAACTGTGGAATTTCAACCGAATGTCACATTCTGGCCTGTGGGTTGGACCCATGGCGTCCCGCTCATCGCGTCTGCCGCGCGCGAGGTTAGGAAGCGTGCGGGAAACTGTCGCGAAAAAACAAAAAATCGTGGGAACGAAGCTAAGAAGTCATTGAAAACAAAGGAAGTCACTAAAACAATATGCGTAAAACGAACCCAAATGTGCGCAGGAAATGTGCCCAGCGAACCGAAAAAGTGTAGGATTTCAGGCGTCCGGTGTGGCGCCGTAGGGGCGGCCCTTGTGGCCACCCGGAGGGTAGCCACCAACATTGCTCCTCAAAAACAACGACGAACGAACCGGGAATGTCTATGAAAATAAAGGACCGCAGTGCTCGCGCTTTCTGCCTTCCGCTTTCTGCCTTCTGCCTACTGTCGTTTGCGCCTCGGGCCTCAGCCGACTGGCAGAGCGTGGACAGTATGTCCCCTGCCGAGCCCGAGGGCAACCAGATCACTTTCCGAAACGGTCAAGCCACGGTGATCGTTTCCGCCCTGGCTTCCGACCTGATTCGGGTGCGGATGGTCCCGGGAGCAACGCCGGGCCCCGACTACTCCTGGGCGGTAGTCAAGACGGACTGGCCCAAATTGTCTGTCGAGTTCACGGGCGACGCCGGCTCACGTGTAATTCGCACCTCTGAACTGGAAGTGCGTGTTCAGCTCTCCCCTTTTCGACTGGCATTTTACGACCGGAGCGGCCGACTGATGGCGAAGGATTCGGACAGCCGGGGAATGAGTTGGGAAGGGGAGCGGGTGCGGTGCTGGAAATGGATGCCGCCTGACGAACATTATTTTGGCCTGGGCGAAAAGAGTACGCCCCTGGATAAGCGCGGCCATTCCTACGCGATGTGGAATACCGACCCGGCGGGATTCGATGCCTCCACCGACCCGCTCTACCAGTCGGTCCCGTTTCTGCTGGCTCTGCGCGAGGGCCGTGCCTATGGCCTCTTCTTCGACAACACCTATCGCTCTTCCTTCGATCTGGGCGTGGAGTCGCCCGACCTCTGGTCCTTCGGCGCTGAAGGGGGCGAGCTCAACTACTATTTCTTCTCGGGCCCCGACCCCAAGAAGGTGATTGCCCGCTTCACGGAACTGGTCGGCCGCTCGCCGCTCCCGCCCCGCTGGGCGCTGGGCTACATTCAAAGCCGTTACAGCTACTACCCGGAGCGCAAGGTCCGGTTCATTGCCGAGAACTTCCGCGAGCGCCGCATTCCCTGCGACGGAATTTTCCTGGACATCGATTACATGGACGGGTTTCGGATCTTCACCTGGGACAAACGCCGCTTCCCCGACCCTCACGGCATGCTTTCCGATCTGCGCCGCGAGGGTTTCCACATTATCGCCATCGTCGATCCCTATGTGAAAGTCGATCCTCAATACTGGGTTTATCAGCAAGGGGTCGCGGGCGGCCATTTCTTGAAGAAATCCGACGGCACGCTTTATACGGGCGCAGGCTGGCCCGGCGTAAGCGCTTTCCCCGACTTCGCTTCCGAAAAGGTGCGCGCCTGGTGGGGCTCGCTCTTCCAAAGCCAACTCGCGGATGGAGTCGCCGGCTTTCTGACGGACATGAACGAGCCCACCATCTTCAAGGCCGCCGGCCAACCCGCCACGTTTGACCTCGACCTCATGCACCAGACCGGCCAGGGGCCGCGCCCCCATGCGCAGATCCACAACGTGTATGGCATGCTCGAGTCCGCCGCCACGCGCGACGGCATGCTGCGCTTTCGGCCCAACGAACGCCCGCTCATCATCACCCGCGCCACCTACGCCGGCGGCCAGCGCTATGCCGCGCAGTGGAGCGGCGATAACTGGGGCACCTGGGACCATTTGCGTCTCAGCATGCCCATGCTGATGACCATGGGACTTTCCGGGCTCGAGTTCTCGGGCGCCGACATCGGCGGCATCTTCCCCGTGCCCAGCCCCGAGCTTTACACACGCTGGCTCGAGGCGGGCGTCTTCACGCCCTTCTGCTGGACCCATTCCGGAGGCCCCGGCAACCTCGAGCCCTGGGCCTTCGGAAACCGTCTGGAGGAAATCAACCGGCACTCCATCGAGCTTCGCTACCGCTTGCTCCCTTATCTCTACAATGCGTTTTGGCAAGCCGCCGAAACCGGTATCCCCGTTATGCGCCCGCTGCTCATCGAGTATCCCGAGGACCCCGTGGCGATTCAGCAGAACGACGAGTTCCTTTTGGGCGATGACCTCTTGATTGCGCCCGTGACTAAAGATGACGACACGCGCCGAGAGGTCTACCTGCCGCGCGGCGTTTGGTACGACTACTGGACGGACCGGCGCGCCACAGGCTACCAGAGACTGGCTGTCGACGCCCCGCTCGAGCGCATCCCCGTCTTCGTGCGCGGCGGCGCCATCCTGCCCGGCCGGCAGCTCGTCCAGTATACTGACGAGGCTTTCATCAATCCTTTGATTCTGGATATATATCCATCAGGTACGTCCACTTTTACATATTATGAAGATGATGGAATCAGTTTTGATTATCAACGCGGCGTCTTCCTGAGACAGAAACTAACCGCCGCTGAGGAGTCCGGCGCTCTTAGCCTCGAGGTTTCCGCCCGCGACGGCTCGTACGAGCCGCCGGCGCGGTCCCTGGTCTTCAAAATCCATGCGCAGCACGCCCAGCCGCGCCAACTGCTGGTGCAAGGAAAAGACCTTGCTCAAAAGCGCACGCTGAAGGAACTCGATAATGCCACCGAGGGTTGGGCGTACGATGACGCGGCAAACATCTCGTGGATAAAAACCCCTGATCGCGGCGTTGCGTTGAAGGTGCAAGTCCACTAGCCCGGGAGCGCGGGCTTCAGCCCGCTATGCTGGGTGCGAGATGCGGGCTGGAAGCCCGCGCTCCCAGGAAACTTGACTTTCGACTCTGCCAGCTTTATGGTCTGGTTATGGACTACGGGAAGTACATCACGATTGAGCCCGGCAAGCGCGGCGGCAAGCCTTGCATTCGCGGGCTGCGCATTACGGTCTACGACGTGTTGGATTACCTCGCCTCCGGCATGACGGAGGCCGAGATCCTTCGCGACTTTCCTGATCTTACGAGCGAAGACATCCGAGCCTGTCTGGCCTTCGCTGCCGACCGCGAGCGCAAGCTCATGACGATTCCCGCGTGAAGCTGCTCCTCGACCAGAACATATCGCATCGCAACGCCATGCTTTCCTCATCCTCACCTGACATCGAGCGTGTGGTAGAGTATATCGCTTTGTGATTCGACGGAGGACGGACTTGAGAAAGAACAGAGTCGATGTCGTGGGCCTGGGCTTGAACGCTACGGACACGGTGCTCATGGTGCGAGACTTCCCTGCCCTGGGAGGCAAGGAGCGAGTGATCTCCTCCTCGATGCACGCCGGCGGGCAAGTCGCCACGGCGCTGGTCACCTGCCAGCGCCTGGGCCTGCGCACTCGCTACATCGGCAAGGTCGGCGACGACGAGGGCGGCAAGCTGCAACTGGCAAGCTTGAAGCGCGAAGGCATTGATTTGCGCTACACGCGCGTCGTTCCTCATACGCCGAATCAGTTCGGCCATATTCTGGTGGACCAAGCCACGGGCGAGCGCACGGTTTTCTGGGACCGCGACGCGCGTTTGACCGTTCAGCCGCAGGAGTTGACGGAGCGCGCCCTCACCTCCGCGCGCGTCCTCCACCTGGACGGCTGCGACGTCGAGGCTGCCCTCCAGGCCGCCCGCTGGGCCAGGCGCGCCAAGGTGCGGGTGGTGGCCGATCTCGACACCGTCTACAAAAAAGTCGAGCGCCTTTTCCCTTACATCGACTACTTGATTGCCTCCACCAAGTTTCTTCCCACTCTCACGGGCCAGGCCGATCCTTTCCAGGTCCTCGCTTATATGTCCGCCGAACACCGAATGAAAGCTCCCGGTATGACGCTCGGCCGCGACGGCGCCCTGATGTACCATGCCGGGCGCTTTCATTACTCGCCCGGATTCGTCGTCGAAACCGTGGACACCACGGGCGCCGGCGACGTCTTCCACGGCGCCTTCATTTACGGCCTGCTGGCCGAATGGCCGATCGAGAGAATCCTCGACTTCTCGAACGCCATGGCCGCGCTCAACTGTACGGCGCTGGGAGCGCGGGGAGGGATTAAGACGCAAGAGGAAGCCGAGAAGCTCATGGCCACCGGCGCCCGTCACGTGAACCGGGACTACCTGCCGAAGGGCGGGAGGCAGTCGGCAGTAGGCAGTGGGCAGTAGGCAGTGGGCAGGAGGCGGCGGGGAGTTGCCCTTGTCCAGTTCCCAGCCCTCGCCCCCTTGGGGGAGAGGGTGGCCCGCAGCCGGCGTTTTCATCAGCCGGGGCGGGCCGGGTGAGGGGGTCGGCCGGCAGTGGGCAGGAGTCGGCGGTAAGTAGCTGGCCTCGTGCGGTAAGCAGCCGGTTACGTTTATTTTGTGGGCAATATCTGACTTGGGATTTCAGATTTCAGATTCGAACTCTCTGGCAACTACCTCCTGCCTTCCGCCTTCTGCGCTCTGCTTCCTGCCCTCTGCCTTCTGCTTTCCGCTTCACCTCACGCTCCCTTGCAGATAGCCCACCACGGTGCGCACCACGTCGTCTTCCGCTCTCTCCGTGTAGGGCGAAACACTCGGCTCATAACCGCCCAGCGGAAACTCCGCCTTCGTGGGCATATACCCGAGCCAACCGTTCGCGTAACCAAAATAGAACGTGTAGGGAAATGGCGAGAGGTCGCGCACCCGTATGGCGATTTCGCAGAAGAGTTCGAGGGGCGCCGACCAGATGGCCATGTCGTCGTTGATGCGCAGGAAGCGGATGGGAAGACGGACGACCGTTTCCCCGGCGTCCGTCTTGCCGAGGTACTTCCCCAAATCAGGCGCCCACCCCATATTGGTCTTGCGGGGAGTTTCTACGATCTGCTCGCCGGCCGAGAAGCGCACGTCCGAGGTGGTACCGCCGATCCGCTCGTTGGCCGCGATGATTTTGTCTCCCAGCATGCTTCTGAACTGGCCCAGGTGGCCGCTTTCGAAGTCTTGGCAGACCGTGTAAATGGGCGCGAGGTTGCCGGCGGCGCCGTTGATGTAAAGCATGGGCGCACCCAACTTCTCTTCCACGTAGTCCGCCACAATTCCCGGGGCGTCGCCGGTGATCAGAACATTGTGCGGGCCCAGAACAGTCCCGTGCATGGCGTAATTGGCGATCAGCGCCAGCAGCTTACCATCCGCTCGTTCGAGACGGATCAACCCGATCTGGCGGTCCGCCGGGCCATCCGGATTCAAGCCTAAATAGGTAGGCCCTTCGAGGTCTCGAGCCCGGCGGTTGATATTCGCCATGGCCCACCCCCACCCAACTCCCATGCGCGCCGCTTCGAGCTTAGCCCGCGCCTCCTCGATTCCTTCGATGAGCCTTCGCTTAACCTGCGCGGTGTATTCCGTGTTGTGATCGTGCTCGTAGCGCTCGCCCATGAAAGCCGCCCCAAGCCCCGGCGGGCCGACTTCCGGAGCCGAGTGCGTGTGGGTGACGGTCCACCAGAACTGGACCGGCTTGATTCCCGCCTGCGCCTGGAGCGTGCTCGCCACTTCATCGTAGACGGAGGGAGAGAATAAGCAGATGTCGGTCGAAACCAGGAAGAACTGCGTTTTGCCGTCGTCCATGGCCACAATGCGGTGGTACAAGCGATCGTGCACTCCCGTCGATTGCCTCGGACCATAACCCAGAAGCCACTGAGGTTGATCGGGAGTGACGTCGACCTTCACCACCGCCGCGCGAAACTGCGCGGCGCCGCTCCTCAGCGCACTCCCCACCCCGACCAGCAGGAATAGCGCGGCCGCAAACCAAACTCGGCGCATCTCCGGTCTTCCGGATCGGACCATGACTTGCCTCCTCGATCGGGCGTTCGATCGCTCAACGACTCATGCCGGGGCGAGCGAGACCGGCAGTCTATCTGATTTCCCACCGCCGAGCCACTGAATTCCAGTGGCAGGAGCCGGGCCGCACGCCGGATTTCCTTTAAAGTCGCAAGGCCCATCAGCCGATAAGGGTCTGGAGGTGGGTAATGCCGAATGTCTTCACGGGAAAAGGTTTGGGACCTCCCCGCGGGAAGTTGCCGCAAGGCAAGATCCTGCTGGTGGATGAAGATTCTACGGACTTGCAGCTTTATACCTCGCTGCTTCGTGACCAAGGACACAGGGTGGATGGTTGCACCACCTACCTGGAGGGTTCCCAGAGACTCGAGCAGGAACGCTACGACCTGGTCATTTTGAGCCAGGGCGGGCAAACCTTCCAGGGCCAACGCTTACTCGAGCGTGCCATCGAGCTTGACCGCCGCCGGCCCGTTCTGATTCTCACCCGCGCCGTGGACATGCGCAGTTACCTGGATGTGATGTACCTGGGAGCGCACGATTACCTGGAAAAGCCGCCGGCCGCTTCAGAAATCGTCCAGACGGTGGCGAACTGCCTGCCGCCGAGCTGTAGCCCGGCCTAGGTCGTGGGTTTTTCCGGTCGCATCAAGGGGAACAAGATCACATCGCGGATGGAGCGCGAATCGGTGAGCAGCATGGCGAGCCGATCGATGCCGATGCCTTCCCCTCCCGTGGGCGGCAAGCCATAGCTGAGGGCGCGGATATAGTCTTCGTCAATGGCGTGGGCGGTCAAATCACCCTTCTCTCGCAGCAGTTGTTGATATTCGAATCGGTCCCTTTGTTCGGCGGGATCGTTGAGCTCGCTGAAGGCGTTGGCCACTTCCATGCCGGCGATGAAGAGCTCGAAGCGCTCCACGAAATTCGGGTCGTCGGCCTTCTGCTTGGAAAGCGGCGAGACTTCGAGCGGGTAATCGAGGACGAACGTGGGCTGGATGAGGTGGCTTTCCGCCACGTGCTCGAACAGCTCGGCGAGCGCCGTGCCCGGCGCGGTGCCTTCCGGCAAGGCGAGGGGCTCACAGCCGTGGCCGGCATCGCTGCCGGCCCAGCGGTTGAAGGCTTCGATCCAGGGGAAGATGGCTTTGGGTTCGGCGAGGTCGGCCACGGAAGGCCCCATCCCCGCCGCCTCCGGCCAGTACTTGCCCAGCGCCTCTTTCATCGTCAAGCGCTGGAACTGGGCGAAGGAAATGTGGTGCTCGGCGAAGTCGAATTCGATGGTTCCGAGGACGGCGCGCGCCACATGCCGCAGCAGTCTCTCCGTCAAGTCCATCATATCCCGGTAGTCGGCGTAGGCCTGGTAGAACTCCAACATCGTAAATTCGGGATTGTGGTGGGTGGAAATCCCCTCGTTACGAAAATTCCGGTTGATCTCGTAGACGCGGTCGAGGCCCCCCACCGTTAGCCGCTTGAGGTATAGCTCCGGGGCGATCCTCAAGTAAAGGTTTAAGTCCAGGGCATTGTGGTGAGTCATGAAGGGCCGGGCCATGGCGCCGCCCGGCAGCGGCTGCATCATGGGAGTTTCCACTTCCAGATATCCTTCGCCTTCCAGGAACTCGCGTATGGCGCGAATCAGCCGACCGCGGCGCTCGAAGGTCCGGCGCGATTCGTCGTTCACCATCAGGTCCAGATAGCGTTGGCGGTAGCGGCTCTCGACGTCCGTGAGGCCATGCCATTTCTCCGGCAGAGGGAGCAAGGCCTTGGCCAGGAATTGCAGGCGTTCAGCGTGCACGGTTAATTCGCCCGTCCGGGTGCGAAACAGGTAGCCGTCCGCGCCGACCAGGTCGCCTATGTCGAGAAGCTTGTAGAGCTCGAAATCGCGCTCGCCCACAGCGTCTGAGCGCACGTAAATTTGCAAGCGCTCGCCCCCCCCGGCCAGATGCGCAAAGCCGGCCTTCCCGTGGGGGCGGATGGTCATGACTCGTCCCGGCACCCGGACCGAGATCCGCTCGGCGCTCAACTGCTCGGCGGACGCGGAGGAGTAGCCGCGCAGGACTTGAGGAATGGTGTGGGTAAGGTCGTAGCGGCGCGGATAAAGCTCAAAACCCAATTCGGCGAGGGTCTCGAGCTTCTTTCGCCTTTGAAGTATGAGATCGCGAAGTTCGGTTGTGGACACGACACTGACCCGCCGAGAACCCCGAGGATCGAATTGCTGATAAAAGCAGAAATTATAGGATTGTAGCGGAGGAGGTGTCAAGAAGTACAACCCGCACCTTCGTACTAGTTACATGCCTTGCTTCGGCATCGGCCAATTCTCTATACTGAGTACATGCACTGGATTGTGGGTGGATTCATTCTTGCGCTGGTGGGTTACCTGTTGCGGCGCGTACTGTGGAAGCCGTTGCCGACTCAGCAGGCGCCCGCGGGCCTGGCGCCTTTGGGTTCGGAGCGCCGCGCCGTCTACGACGGCTTTGCGCCGGAGATCGAAGCCAGGATCGCCATGCTGGGCATCTCGCTCAACGATGCCTTTGAAGAAAGGGATGCCGGTCGCCACGACATGGCATGGCGCATGGTGCGGCTTTCGGCCTCCGAGTGGTACGGCATTGAGAAGCTCATCGCCGGGCTGCTGAGTACTCTAACCAAGCACCTTCCCGAGGCCCAGTTCGTGGTCACTCCGCGCAGCATCCACGCCCATCGCTTCCTGTCCAACGCCATGGTTGATTACGTGCGCATGCATGAACTGCTCGACCAACTGGTATTCAGCTCAGAACGCCGCTATCAGCTTCAACTCCGGTTGCTGCGCCGCGCCGCAGAAATCGTCACCGCCGAGTTCCGCCGCACTTATCGCCAAGCCGAAAGCGTCGACGAGCGCTCGAATGAAATCTGGAGCGAAATTGATCTGGGCTTCCACGACTTTGACTTGATCGTCAAAGAAGCCGTCCTGGCCTTTCGCGCCTTGCTGGCTTCCCTTTCCCCCACTGCCCTGCCCAAATTAGCCTACGATCTCGACTCATTGTTGCGCGGCAAAGTCCGCGCCCGTCCCGTGCCCATCGCGCGCGTCTAGCAGGCTGCGGTCCAACCTCTCGCCCAAGAAAAGCGGCAGCAAGCTGCCGCACTCCAAGGCGCCTGCGGCGCTCTGCTTCATTTGGCTGATTGGACACAGTCCCCGAGCCCTCAGCCTTGAAAGATCTCCGCCAGCTTGATCCATTCCTGATCCACAAGCTTCAACTGGGTCATCGCATCGAGCAAGGGGAGGGACGTGATCTCATTTCCCTTCAAGCAGACCATGTGGCCCAGCTTGCCTTCCTCGATCAGCTCGACAGCCTTCACTCCGTAGCGTGTACCCAGCACGCGGTCAAAAGCTGTGGGCGAACCGCCGCGCTGGATGTGGCCCAACACCGTGGAGCGCGTCTCGAATCCGGTCTCTTTCTCGATGAACTTAGCCAGCCGGTCGCCAATGCCTCCCAACAGCACGTGGCCGAACTGGTCCAGCACCTTGTCTTTCGTCACCAGGGTGTCCTGGCCTTTGAGTTGGAATCCCTCCGAAGCGCATACGATGGAGAACTTCTTGCCGCGAGCGTGGCGCCGCTTGATCAGCGCGCAGATTTCTTCCAGCGTCTTGGGTTCCTCCGGAATCAAAATAACGTCCGCACCGCCCGCCAAGCCCGAAATCAAGGCAATCCAACCTGCATGGCGACCCATCACTTCCACCACGATGACGCGATGATGCGATTCTGCCGTGGTATGGAGGCGGTCGATATTCTCAGTCACGATCGAGACGGCCGTATCAAACCCGAAGGTCTGGTCGGTGCCTTCTACGTCGTTGTCGATTGTCTTGGGAACGCCGACGACCTTGACGTTCTCATTGACGAGTTTGCGCGCCACGCCCAAAGTGTCCTCACCGCCCACCGCGATGAGGAAATCGATCCCCATGGTCTTGAGGTTGGCGAGCAGGGTTTTCTTGTCCTCCTCCTTCTTCAGCGGGTTGGTGCGGGAAGTGCCCAGAATTGTGCCGCCGCGCGGCAGGATGCCGGAGATGGATTCGAGCGTCAGCGGCTCCGCATCCGCCTTCAGCATTCCCTTCCAGCCGTCCTTCACACCCAGAATCTTGTAGCCGAGCTGTTCGCCGCGCCGCACCACCGCGCGGATCACCGCGTTGAGCCCGGGGCAATCTCCGCCTCCGGTGAGAATCCCAATAGTGCCTTTAGAATTATTCGCCATATAGACTGTCAACTCCTTAGGAAGTTTGATTAGATTTAGTGCCTGCCGGCCCGCCACCCTGGAAGCCACCACCGCAGCAACGAAGCGGCCCCTCCACTCCGAGTTTGTCAATTTAGCAAGAAAGCTCGTGTGAGGCAATCGAATTGCGCTAGAGGTTCGGCGACAGTGGACGCCGAGAGGCTAGGAGCGGAAGCGCAGAGTCATCCAGTTCCCGAGGCACGATAGGCACCACGCGTTTGCCCATCCCTATGGCGGCGCCAAGCTCGAAAAGGAAGTTGGGCTTTAGGGACGAAGCCGGGTCAATCAACGCCACAAACACGTCGCTCTCGCGCATCCCTGCTTCCAAGGCGTCCCGCAGAGGCTCGCCGGCGGCTATCTGAAACTGATCTAACCATACGCGCAGACCACGCTGCTTCAGAGCCTCAGCGAAGGCGCGCACCCAATCCGCGTCACCCTTTGAATGCGCGTACGAAATGAATACCTGTGGATTGCTCATCGCATATCTCCTGCGCCCCGCCGTTCCACCCAGCCTCGAAGTTGTTTCAGGTAGCTCTCAATGTCGTTCAACCTCAGGAGGTCCCGCTTCTTCAGCAAGACCGGCACACCTGGGCGGCTCTGCAGTTCGCCCGGAGAAAGACCGTGCAGCAGTGCGACAATCGGGATCCGGCGGCCCCATGCCGCGCCAAGCTCGATCCAAACGTAAGGCCGCTCGAGCGCCCACGGCGTCAACAACACGACCAGCTCATGGGCGTGCTCCAGGAATTTGCGGATGTCTTCCTCGAAGTATGGCTCATGGCCAACTATTACGAGACCATTATAACGCCAGTTGCAGGCTTAGTGCCTTGCCGCAGAGCATCTCCCTCCACCAGCCGTACCAGGCATTTTTAGCTTGACATGAGGAGTAAATACCGCAGAATAGGCCCCTGTTGCACTCTCCTCAACGCGAATTGTACACCAAATTGCAACAGAAGCCGTCCTTGGCCGGAGACGAACCGAATCCTCGGACGGGCAGGGGCCCGGCTACCGTCGTGGGGCAATTGCCTGGCAGGCGGCGCCGGACGCAGAGCGCTCGAGAGGCAGGAGTTCCGATGCGCCACTTTTCCTCCCGCGGTACGCTGCTCTTGATCACCGCCTCGTCCGCGGAGATGCAAGGGGCGCGGCGGAACCGCGTCCTGAATTTCCAGCAGATCACCATGCCGTATTTAGCGGCCCTCGTGCCTCCGCATTGGAACGTTCGCCACATTGATGAATTTGTGGAGCGGGTCGACCTTGACGCGCCGGCGGATTTGGTCGCAATCACGTTCCACACGCCGAGCGCGCCGCACGCCTACGGGCTGGCAGACGGTTTTCGGACACGGGGCGTCACCGTCGCTCTGGGCGGGCCACACGTCACCTTGATGCCCGACGAAGCACAGACGCACGCGGACGTGATCTTCGTCGGCGAAGCCGAGCATGAATGGCCACGCTTCCTGGCGGAGTTCGAAGCGGGGCGCCACCGCGCGCGCTACATCGCCTCCGAGGCGCCCGCTCTCGACGAGGTCCCGATGGCACGGCGCGACCTCTTTCATCGCCGCGACCACGCCGCCGGTGTTCTTTTTGCGACGCGCGGCTGTGCCCATCAATGCGACTTTTGCACGATTGCGGTGATGTACGAGCGCCCGGCGCGGCACCGACCGGTGGATGCGGTGGCGCGGGAGTTCGCTTCCTTGCGCGGCAAAGTGGTAATTCTGTGGGACGACAATATTGCATGCGACATGCCGTACGCCAAAGCGCTGTTCAAAGCTCTCGCGCCGCACCGAAAGTGGTGGAGCAGCCAGGCCAGCATCTATGCGGCGAAAGATAACGAGTTCCTCGAGTTGGCCGCGCGCAGCGGATGCAAGCAACTGTTCATCGGGCTCGAATCAGTGTCGCAGGCGAGTGTCAACGAGGTTTCGAAGCCGTTCAACCGCGTGGATGAGTACGCGCGGGCGATCGAGCGCATCCACTCCTATGGCATGTCGGTGCAAGCGGGCATTGTGTTTGGATTTGATCACGACACCGAGTCGGTCTTTGAGCAGACGGCCGACTTCCTCGAAATTGCCGGCGTGCAGAATGCCACCTTCAACATGCTGACGCCTTTTCCGGGTACCCGCCTCTATCAGCGACTCGAGGCCGAAGGCAGAATTCTGACGCGCGATTGGAGCAAGTATAACGGCCGAGCGGACGTGGTATTTCAACCCCGGCGCATGAGCCCCGGGGCGCTGCTGGCCGGCTACCGGTATGCCAACGCGCGGTTCTACTCGCTGCGCAGCATCGCCAGACGCTTATCACATTCGCCCGTCCAGTTGTTCTGGACTCTGCCTTTGAACCTGGCCTATGCCTTCGCTCTTCGCCGCTCTGCCCTCTCCCAGGGGAGAGAGAAGAGGGGGACCGGGTGATAGGGTGAGGGGTCTTGGCCGAAAATCACTGGCTTTTGCGCCGAAGTGAGAGTCGGCGCTATCATGTTCTCTATGAGCTTAGAGACCTATCGACAGAAGCGGAATTTCGGAATAACACCTGAACCTTCGGGCGAACAGAAGCCCAGCGGCGGACGGGCGCCAAGGCTGATCTATGCCATACAGAAGCATCGAGCGTCGCGCCTCCATTACGATCTTCGGCTCGAGTGGAACGGGGTACTGCTATCCTGGGCGGTGCCGAAAGGACCTTCGCTCGACCCGTCCGTAAAACGCCTGGCTACCCAGGTGGAGGATCATCCCGTCGATTACGCTACCTTCGAGGGGGTCATACCGGAGGGCGAGTACGGCGGGGGCACAGTGATGCTGTGGGACGAGGGCACTTGGGTGCCCGAAACCGATGATCCGGACGCGGCGCTCGCGAAGGGAGAACTCAAGTTCACACTGCACGGCAAAAAGCTCAGAGGCTCATGGGTCTTGGTTCGCACGCGAGGCTTTGGCAAGCAACCGGCCCGTCCGAGCTGGCTTCTGATCAAGCATCGCGACCAATTCGCGTCAACTGTGGACATTACGGAGACCGAGCCCTATTCCGTGCTCCGCCACCGTCTGCTCGCCGAGATCGCCCGCGATGAGGGCGGCGACGTAGCAAAAGCCGCCACCGGAGATCCTGTTCCCAAAAGCAGTCGAGGAGTCAAGAGTCCAAAGTCGAGGGCGCGAAGTGCAACCTCGCGTTTGTGAGCAAAGCCCTCGAATGAACGTGTCGACTACCGACTCTTGATTCTGCTTTCGGCAAGTTTCTTTGCGGTTTCGAACGCCGTCGCTTCGCTCGTCTTCACATCGGGCTCCACACCCGTGCCTTCCCAGTCGGCGTTTGAGAAAGGGTTGATGGCCCGCACTTCGAGAATTCCCATTCCGAAGTGATCATCGATACGATGAAAGACCCCGGCGTGTGCGGCCCCGCCCGTCGTCTCACCCACCAGCGTGGCGCGTTTCAGCATCTTCAAGTTGAAGCAGAATTGTTCAGCGCCGGAATAGGTCCCTCCGGAAGTCAGTATATAAACCGGCTTGTCCGTCAGGCGATTGTTTGGAACGGGCTGAGTCCATGCCTTCCGGGTCGTGACTTCCCTCGGGTTGTACATGTATTCGGGATGGTCAAAGAGGTAAGCAGCCATGAGCATGACCATCTCCGGCTCCCCGCCCCGATTGTCGCGCAGATCGTAGATGATCGCATCCACGCGGTTCAGCGAAGCCATCGCAGCTCTCGCCCTGGCCTCGCATACGTCAGGGTCGGGAAACGAGTTTAGCTTCAGATAGCCGATGTTGTGCGCCAGAACCTCGACCCTCTCGAAGGTGCAGTTTTGGAGCTGCATCGCCCTCCGATAGCGCGCCCGATCTTCAGGCGTAAATGTACCTGGGTTACGAGGCAGCGGCGCCTCGCTGTAGACCACGTCGCAGTGCATGTCGTGGCTCAGCTCCCTGATCTGTCTGGTCAAGAGATCGGCTAGCGCCGCGCCCGTCCTCACGTTGTCGTAAGCGCCGCTCGACTGGCGCTCGCGCAGCGCCTCCGCCACTCTCAGTCCGGCGTTGCGGTCAACGTAATAGCGCTTTAAGTTCGCGCAAGCGGCGTCAATCACGCGCTGCCGCTCCGCGGCATCCAGCGTTTCCACCTGCGCACGCGCCGGAATCCACGCCCAGATCGAAAACAGCACGGCAACGAACGCCAACCGCATGGCAGTGCTCCAGCAGGTGAGGGTCACGGCTAGGTCACTGGAAAGTGTCATCCTGAGGGGCCGCAGGCCCCGAAGGATCTCCGTAGTTGGCTCTTTCGCCACCCGAATGAACTGCCGAGATCCCTCGGCCCCGGATAACGGGCCTCAGGATGACAGTGCTGACGACTTTGACGCGACCCCGCGCAGGCGAAACCGCGGGCTGCGGTGATTCGCTTTTAGGCGAAGGGCTCAATCAAGACCTCGTCGACGTAACACCAGCCCCAGTCCTCGCCCGGCTCATTGGAGCGCATGACAGGGTGCTGAGTTTTCCGAAAGTGCTTGGTAGCGTGTTTATTTTTGGACGAATCGCAGCACCCCACGTGCCCGCACTCCACGCACAATCGCAAATGCACCCAACTGTCGCCTGTTTTTACGCAGTCTTCACACACGCGTGTGTCGGTGCTGCTGATTTTGATCTGATCGAGATGTGTACACTCAGCCGCCATGGATACCTCCCGGAGTCGAAAGTCAAAAGTCGAGAGTCGAGAGTCGAGAGTCGAAAGCGCAGCTCTTTGAGGTCAGGGTCCCCGCGGTGCCGCGCTGGACGTCCTCGAAACTGCGGGGATTCTTCGCTTCGCTCAGAATGACACCTAGTGTCCCTGTGCTTTTGACTCTCGACTCTCGACTCTCGACTTTTGACTGCCTTCATGCCTCTGCGAGCGCGCGGTGCACCAACTGTACGGCGATCGCCCCTTCGCCCACTGCCGACGCCACCCGCTTCACGCTGCCGGAGCGCACGTCGCCCACCGCAAACACCCTTGGAAGGCTGGTTTCCAGCATAAATGGGCCGCGTGTCAACGGCCAAGCAAAAGGCGCAGTCGTCTCACCCCCCAGTTCCAGATCACGCCCGGTGAGAATGAAGCCCTTATTATCCAAGGCCAGGCAATCCCGGAGCCAATCGGTGCGCGGCGACGCTCCAGTCATGATGAAAACGTGTCGAATTTCATGCGTCGATCTCTCGCCCGACGCCTTGTCAATCCACACCACCTGTTCGAGTCGCTGGTTACCCTCCAAGCCAACGATTTCCGTGTTGTAATGGAGGTCGATGGCCGGATTGTCGGTAATGCGCTGAATCAAATAGCGAGACATGGTCTCGGCCAATCCCGCCGAGCGTACGAGCATGTGCACCTTGCGCGCACTTTGGGAGAGAAAGACCGCGGCTTGGCCGGCGGAGTTCCCGCCGCCGACCACGATCACGTCTTCGTTCCCACATAGTTGCGACTCGATATGAGTGGCGCCGTAATAGATGCCGTCACCCTCAAACCTTCGCAGATTCGCGATTGCCGGTTTGTTGTACTGAGCCCCGGTCGAAATGACCACGGCGCGCGCCGAGACTACGACGCCATCGTCGAGAATGACCTCGTAGAGCGGCTTCTTGCAGTTCAGTTTGACGACGCTCCGCGCCACCACCATCTTCGCCCCGAACTTCTGTGCCTGGCTAATAGCGCGGGCCGCCAACTCCTGCCCCGATAAGCCCGTGGGAAAGCCCAGATAATTCTCGATTTTGGAACTCGAGCCGGCCTGTCCGCCCGGCGACTCAGTTTCGATCACCAGCACGTTCAAACCCTCCGAAGCGGCGTAAACCGCCGCGGCCAGGCCCGAGGGCCCCGCGCCCACGATCGCGACGTCAAGCACCTGCAGGTTGTCGAGGTTGGGATTGAAACCCAAACAATCGGCGAGTTCCTGAGTCGAGGGGTTACGCAGGACCGTGCGGGCGTTGCAAATCAGAACCGGAATATCTTGCAACTTCACTTCGAATCGGTCCAGGAGTTCCTGGGAGGTGGCGTCGGTATCGAGATCGACGTTCGTGAACGGATACGCGTTGCGCGTCAAAAACTCGCGTAAGCGGAGCGTGGCCGCGGAGTGGCGCGACCCCATCAAAATCACATTGCCCAGGCCACGAGAGATGAGGGCGAGGCGGCGCAAGATGAACGCACGCATCAGCACCTCGCTCAACTCGGCATCTCGAGCCACCAGGGCACGCAGACCTTCAGCGCTCATCTCGAGAAACTCACCCGCCGCGGTTACCCGTCCGCGCACCAGGCTGCGCTGTCCGGAAATCATCGTCATCTCGCCGGTGAATTCCCCCGGACCGTGCTTCACGATCTCGCGTTCGCCGCTGAGGCCAGGCTGCACAATCTCCATGCTTCCGGAAAGGAGGACGAAAAACGGCACATTAGCGTCACCTGGTTCGAACAGAATCTCACCAGGCTGTACTTTTCGAACCCGGCCGTGGGAGCGGATACGGTTGGTCTGCGCTTCAGTTAGAATCGGAAAAGCTTGGGTTCGAGCATCGAGTGCGCTAGGCAACGGCATTGAGGACATGCTTACCTCCTGGGCTCTTGATATGCGCCCTGCAGCGTCAGGCGGGCTGCACAAACGTACCGGGGCTTTTGTCCGTCCCCCGCCAGGCCGGTGCACGCTCTTTGCTGGCTTGGGCCAAGGCGCGGCGCACGCCTTCGGCATCGAAGTCAGTTGCGTAAACCGGCGAACCCGGCTGCTGGCGCCACGAGTCATCGAGGCCGCCGGCATCAACCGGATCAAAGCCCAGTTCGTTCACGAGTTGCATTACGATTTTCTTGGCCTGCGTGTCATCGCCGGCAACGGGTAAGGCAATTCGGCCGCGGCTACCGGCCGGCAGTCCACGTTCCAGCAGGTGTTTTGCATAAATGTTGTTGAATGCCTTCACCACGGGCCGGCCGAGCTGATTCGCCACCCAGCGGCTTTCCGTCATTCCCGCTTCGATATCGGCAATGCGGCCATCACGTTCCCGCGGGTAGTAATTCCCCGTGTCGATAATCACTGTGCCTGCGGGCACTCCGGCAAACAAATCCTTGGGAAGGCCCGGAATTTTCGCTTCCGGGATCGTCACCACAACTACCTGGCCGGCGTGGGCTGCTTCTTTCACGGAGACCCCCCGCGCTCCGGTTTCCTTGGCGAGGTCCGCAAGCGACGCGGGCCCGCGCGAATTCGCTACATACACTTCGTGCCCAAGCTTGGTGAAACGACGCGTCAGAGCGCCCCCGATTTGGCCGGCGCCAATGATGCCAATCTTCATAGTATCCCCCTGTTGTTGCACGCCCTGAATCGTGGCTCGTCGAGCCACTGTTTAATAAGATGTGGCAGCCCATCGGTTCGTTGCGCCTGGCGCTTACGGTGTCTGTCGACCGAACCTCCGCACGACCGCCAGCACGAATTGGTCAGTGTGTATCAAGACGGCGCGAATGTGGGTTATCATTGCGTGCAGGAGCAACCGACATGCGAAATCAGGAACTGTTGCGGAGAGTCCGCAGAATCTGCCTGGCCTTGCCGGGCGCAAGCGAAAAACTCTCCCACGGAGAACCGACCTTCTTCGTCAACAAGCGGGTGTTTGCCATGTTCTCGAATGATCATCACCACGACGGGCACATCGCGGTGATCGTTCCGGCAAAGCCCGGGGACCAGGAAGCGCTCGTCGCCGCCTCTCCCAGGGTCTATTACCGGCCGCCCTACGTGGGAATCAAGGGCTGGGTCGGAATCGAGCTCAGCGAGGTCAGCGACGATGAGCTGGGAGCCCACCTCACCGAAGCTTGGAAGCTGATCGGCAACCCGCGGCCAAAGTAAGCTAAGCCGGGAGGCCTCAGACTTCAAACCGCCGCCGGCGCAGTCTGCTTGCCTCGGTGGCTGACGGCGGCCGCAATGCCGCCGAAGATAGTGCCCACCACCACCGTCCAACCAATCCAAAACGTCATTTGGGGGACGACAGCGGCCAAGACGAACTTCGCCGCCAAGGAATGGTAGGGGAAATTAGGCACTACATCGTAATGCGTTCCCCAGCCGGCGCCGCCGTTGCCGAGCATGGCGATGAACATGACGATCATAACCGGGATGCGGGCCGCAAACCCGTAAGCGAGCAGCGTATTCCCCAACGAGCGCCAGCCGATGCGAGTGACGAACGCGCCCCCCAACATGACCAGTTCTCCGATCGAGCTCAGAGCCTCGTGGTGCATGCGCTGTAACAGTGCCGCAATAAGCCCACCCAGAATCATCACCGCCAATCCGGCGAAAGCCAATCCGATCGCCTTGCCCGCACTCGAAGGCGGCTCGCCGGCCCGAGCCAGTTTCAAGGCGAAGTAGGGACCGAAAATAATTGGAAGCCAGGAAATGCCCACGATGGCAAGCCCTCCGCCGGCCGCCGCGTTGAACCATGGCTTTGGCCAGCCCTTAAGCTCACCCACCAGCCGCAAGATCGTGATGGCCAGGGTTATCAAAGCCGGGATCGTGATCAGACTCGTGATGGAGATTGACTTTGTCTCTTCCATACGACCCTCCTTTTGTAATTGGCTTGTCCGTTGATCCTCCCATACTAACTTAATCGGGAGTTCCTTGCACGCATTTTCATGCCTCTTCTCCCCGGCCTCTGGCATGGTGGCGTGTCCAGCTCACGAGGGATTCGAGCATAGCGCGGATGTGTTTCTTGGTTTCCTCGTCAATCAAGTTACCCGTTTCGTCGAATTTCTGACTGGCGTTGCCGATCATCACTTCCGGCTTGTTCAGCGGCAGCATGTCGAGAAAGACAAACACTTGCCGGAGATGATACTGCGCGCGGGATGACCCTTGCGCCCCGATCGAAGCTCCCATAACCGCCACCGGTTTACCCTGCCAGGCATTGTCACCGTAAGGACGTGACGCCCAGTCAATCGCATTCTTGAGGCCGCCGGGAATGGAATAGTTGTATTCCGGCGTGACGAACAGAATGGCATCGGCCGCCCTGATCTGGGCTTTGAACTCCTTCACCTTGTCGGGCGGGTTCTGTTCTTCATCCTGGTTGAAGACAGGAATTCCGTCTAACTCGAAAATCTCCAAGCTGGCGCCCTCGGGCACCAGTTGCTGGGCAGCGCGCAACGCGGCCCGGTTGTACGACTTCTTGCGAAGGCTGCCTGCGATGCCCAAGATCGTAAGGGGTCGGCTCATGTGCGAATTTCACCTCCGTCAAAGTGATGGCTAAACGGGACGACGTAAGCGATGGCGCATTCGGCCCTGGCGGCGGTCTGTGACTGCCGGCCGGCGCTCCTAGAGCGCGGCTACAATTTATGTCGCGCCGTTTGGCCTCTATAGGCTTATTGTACCGTGCCTGTTGTCCGTTGTCAGTTGTCCGCCGTCATCGGCCAAAGTAGGCCCTCACCAGGTAGGAGATGCCAAGAACGAGGAGCAGAATATTGGCAACCAGGAAAAGGCGCTCCTGGAAGCGCCGGTGGAGGCTGGCGCCCCAGGCGAGCACGCGCAGGGAAATTACCGCCGCCCCGTAATAGCCGAACAGGCCGCCCAGAAAGAAGGGTACAACGTGCCAGTAACCATGCAGGCGGCCCTCGGCAAGGATGGGGCCGGCAACCGTCATCCAGTAAATCCACGTGCCGGGAGCGCCGAGTTCGGCGAGCGTGGCGGCGGTGACACCGGCGTAGGTGAGCGTGCCGGAATTGGCCATTTCCGCTTCCGTCTTACCTTGCATGGCGCTGAGGGAGTAGGTTGCAAATCCGATCAGTGCGCCGCCGCCTAGATAGGCAACGTAGTGCGCAATCGAGGAGGGTACATAACGATAAAAAAAGAATGTCACCAGGAGCATGGCGCCATCCACGACCAGGGGCGGCGCCACGAGAATCAGGACGGCGCGCCACCAGCGCTTAAGCGCAACTTGCGTTAGGGCAATGAAATGCAGCGGGCAAGGAATCATGCCTCCCACTATCCCCATTCCAGCGCCCAGAAGCAGCAGGTCCATGAGTAGTCTATCTTTCCCACTCCACCCGCGGCAAGATGATGTCCGGCTTGATGCGGCCCGCGTGTTCCCGCACCCGGTCGACCATGCTTGTCAGCAATTCGTCCGACAGCAGGCGAGGCTGAAGTCCCAACTCAATCAACTTCCTGTGCGTGGGATTGTAGTAGTGCTGTTCCGCCTCCACGCGAGGGTTTTTGAGATGCTCAATATCCACCTTCAGCCCAAGCTTTTCCGACTGCGCCTTCACCATTTGCGCCAACCCGAGCACGTTGAAGGTTTCCGTGAATTGGTTGAACACCCGGTATTCGCCTGCTTGCGGCGGATTGAGGAGCGAAAGTTCTACGCAACGCAGCGTATCACGGATGTTCAAGAAACCACGCGTCTGTCCGCCGCGCCCGTAGACGGTAAGCGGAATGCCGGCGACAGCCTGCACGCAAAAGCGATTGAGCGCTGTCCCAAACACCTGATCATAGTGGAAACTGCTGGCCAGGCGCGCGTCCAGCGCGGTTTCATCCGTGTCAATGCCGTAGACCACGCCCTGGTTCAGGTCCGTAGAACGTAGTTTCCACACCCGGCACGCAAACAGGATGTTATGGCTGTCGTGCACTTTGGTGAGATGGTAAAAGGAGCCCGCCTGCTTCGGAAAAGGAAGCACGTCCTTGCGGCCCTTGTGTTCGATTTCGATGAACCCTTCCTCGATATCGATGTTGGGCGTGCCGTACTCCCCCATCGTCCCCAGTTTTACCAGATGGGCGGCGGGAAATCGCTCCCGCATGGCCCAGAGTACATTCAGCGTGCCCGCCAGGTTGTTCATCTGGGTAAAGACGGCACGACTGTGGTCGATCATCGAATAGGGCGCGGAGGGCTGTTCGCCATAATGGACGATGGCTTCCGGCGCAAACGCCTCAAAGGCTCGCAACACCAACTCATAATTACGCAAGTCGCCCACAAATAACTCGATGCGCTTTCCAGTGACTTCCTGCCACGCCTTCACGCGGTCGTGTAAGGTGCGGATGGGCATCAACGGTTCGACGTTCAGTTCCATCTCCCATCGGCGCTTGGCGAAGTTATCAACCACGCCCACGCTATGACCGCGCGCCGACAAGTACATGGCCGTCGGCCAGCCCAAGTAACCGTCTCCACCTAACACAAGAATTCGCATAATTCGAAACCCCAAAAGCAAAAGTCGGAAAAGCACGCGGCTCTGCCGCGCGCCACAACTCATGAGCTGCAGTGTAATTCAGACGAGTTTGGTGTCGCCCGGCTCCGGCAGCCAAAGAGTCTAAGTTTACACATCCAGGCGGATATTCGGTACAAGTAAATATGCGAACGGCACGCGACATAAAGGCGCCAGGAACCGCGAGCCAGACGCCCTGCGCCAGGACGGCGCTGCGCCACAAAGTTTCCCGATCCATCCGCCTGTGCTAGACTCGCAGGTGGAGTTCAAGACTATGGGTCTCTACGCGGTCACAGGCGGGGCAGGCTTTATCGGGTCACACATTGTGCACGAGCTGGTTCGACGGGGGGAGGCCGTTCGGGTAATCGACAACCTCGCCACCGGCAGGATAGCCAATATCGCTGGCATTTCCAGCCATATAACATTTCACGAAGTCGATATATGCAATCTGGGCATTATTACTCCCCTGGTTGCGGGCGCCCAGTACGTCATCCATCTGGCGGCGATCCCTTCCGTGGTGCGCTCAATTGAGGATCCGCTGACCGCCAACGAAGTGAACCTCACCGGAACCCTGAACGTGCTCTTGGCGTCACGCGATGCGGGCGTGAAACGCCTGGTCTTCGCCGCCTCAGCAGCCGCCTATGGCAACGATCCCACCATGCCGCGCCTGGAGACGCTGACTCCCGATCCGCTCTCGCCGTACGCGCTTGCCAAAGTGGCGGGCGAGTATTACTGCCGCATCTTCACCCGGATTTACGGTCTGGAAACCGTGGCGCTCCGTTTTTTCAATATTTTCGGGCCGCGGCAGGACCCGGACTCGCCTTACACCGGCGTCCTCTCCAAGTTTGTAGCTGCCTACCAGAGCGGGGGAACTCCGGTCATTTTCGGCGATGGCGAGCAGTCGCGCGATTTTACTTACGTTGACAATGTCGTTGATGCCGTGCTCAAGTCCTGCACGGCGCCGGCGGCAGCGGGCAAGCTGATCAACGTGGGCGTGGGCCGGAGTTACACGCTCAACCAGACGATCGGCGTGCTGAATGGCATCTTTGCTCGCCAGGTACAGCCCCGTTATGATCCGCCGCGCAAAGGCGACGTCCGCCATTCCCTCGCGGATATTTCGCTGGCCCGCCAGACGCTCGGTTACGAGCCGAGTGTAAGCTTTGAAGATGGTCTGCGGCGGACGGTCGAGTGGTTCAAAGCAGGGGCATGAATGACTGCTCTGAAGATCGTAGACAAGACCCCTCACCCGATCACCCCGTTCCCCTCTTCCCTCTCCCCGGGGAGAGGGAAGAGGGGGAGGGGAGTTGGGGGGAGGGGTTATTTTCTCACGCCACTGAGGATGACATCTTGAGTCACACCAAATCAGGCTCTCGAGACAGCAGGTTGGAAATAATCCGGGAAGGTGTTTCAGCCCAGCAGGCAAAGATGGCGCTGTTCGATTTTGATGGCACGCTTTCGCTCATCCGCGCCGGCTGGGTCGACGTCATGGTCCCCATGATGGTCGAGATCCTGGCAGAACTCAAAACCGGCGAGAGTGAGGGGGATCTGCGGCAACTGGTCGACGATTACGTCGCGCGCCTCACCGGCGAACAGACCATTTATCAGATGATCGAATTGGCGCGGCAGGTGGAAAAAAGAGGCGGCAAACCGCTGCATCCCCTCGAATACAAGCGCCTCTATCACGACCGGCTGATGCAGAAGATCGCGTACCGTCGAGAGGAGCTGCGCCAAGAAAAAGTCTCGCCGGACCGATACCTCGTTCCGGGCGCGCGCGCCATGCTCGAGAACCTGAAAGCGCGCGGCCTGGAACTGTATTGCGCGAGCGGCACGGATGAGGTCTACACGGTCGAAGAAGCTCGTTTGCTTGCCATCGAGCCCTATTTTGACGGCCAGATTTATGGCGCGCGCGACGACTACAAGAGTTTCTCGAAAGAGCTGCTGGTTCGCGAGATGGTGTCTTCCATCGGCGGCGATCGGCTGATCGGCTTCGGCGATGGCTACGTCGAAATCAAGAACGTCAAGGACGCCGGCGGCGTCGCCGTCGGAGTGGCCACGGACGAGCCCGAATGCAGGGCGGTCGACCCATGGAAGCGTGAGCGGCTGATCAAAGTCGGCGCAGACATCGTCATACCCAATTTCCTCTGCTGGCCGGAACTCGCTCAAGTATTATTTCAGTAAAGGCACGACCATGACCTCTAAATACCGAATATTCGACAGGACGCGCCTGCTGGTGAAACCTCTGGCCGAGCGCGTCCACGACATGAAACTCGACTATTTGCTTCCCCTCGACGGCCCGGCGCCCGACTTCGCGCATCCTCAGCTCGCCCAGGTGGCGCGCAGAATGGTCGCGGCCAAACAGAAGGGAGCGGCCCGCATCCTGATGATGGGAGCGCACGTCATCAAAGCCGGAGCGAGCCGTTACGTGATCGATTTGCTCGAGCGCGGCTGCTTGACGCACATCGCCATGAACGGCGCGGGCGCCATTCACGATTACGAACTGGCCCGAGCCGGCGCGACCACCGAGAGCGTGGCCCGCTACATTCGCAGCGGCGAGTTTGGACTCTGGCGCGAGACTGGAGAATTGAACGAGGTGATTCGCGAAGCCGCGGCGCTCGGCCTGGGCCTGGGCGAAAATGTTGGCCGGCGAATCGCCGGCGGCGAGTTTCCGCACCGGGACGTGAGCATTTTTGCCGCCGCTTACCGGCTTTCCATTCCGGCCACCGTGCACGTTGGCATCGGGTACGACATCATCCATGAGCATCCAAACTGCGACGGCGGCGCGCTCGGCGCCGCCAGCTACCGCGACTTCCTGATTTTCACCAAGTCGGTGGAAGATTTGGAAGGCGGCGTTATGCTGGATTTTGGCTCGGCCATCATGGGTCCCGAGGTCTATCTAAAGGCGCTCGCCATGGCCCGCAACACGGCGCACCAGGAAGGGCGCGCCATCCAACACTTCTCGACCGCGGTCTTTGACCTGGTTCCCATTCAGGGCGACATTCACCACGAATTGCCGAAAACTGATCCGGGCTACTATTTCCGCCCGCACAAGACGATCCTCGTCAGAACGGTCGCCGACGGCGGGGAGAGTTTTTACTTTTGCGGCGATCATCGCGCCACCGTGCCTGCGCTGCGGCGCGCCCTTCTGGAGCTGATATGACGACAGCCGAAATTCTGCATGGCTTCAAAAAACTCAAGGCCCTGGTGGTGGGCGACATCTGCCTGGATCGCTGGTGCACTTACGATCCCGCCACCTCGGAACCGTCCCGCGAAACCGGGATTCCGCGCCTCGGTATCGTGTCCACCGAGGTCACGCCGGGCGGCGGGGGCACCGTGGCTAATAACCTGGCCGCTTTGGGTGCCGGCACCGTGGCGGTGCTGGGAGTCCGTGGCGACGACGGATTCGGATTCGAACTGGTTCGCGCTTTAAACCAGCGGGGCATCACTGCCAACCTGATGGTCGAACTTCCCGGCTGGCCGACCTTCACCTACACCAAGCTCATCAACGGCCAGACCGGGATCGAGGACCAGCCGCGCGTGGATTTCATCTCCACCCGGCCGCTGCCTCCCGAGGCGGAGAAGGGCCTCATCGAAAGCCTCACGCCGGTCGCGGAGGCCTTCGACGTAGTGCTGGTGGCCGACCAGGCAGAGACCGCCGCGGGCGGTGTGGTGACGCCTACGGTTCGCGAGGCGATCATCGCACTGGCGCGAAGCTATCCGAAGAAAGTGGTGCTGGTGGACTCTCGCAAACGGGTGCAGCTTTTCCGGGATGTGATGGTCAAGCCGAATCGCGAGGAGGCGGAAGCGGCCTGCCAAGAGGTTTTCGGATACGTCGATTTTAAGCGCCTGCGCGAACACTTGCAGGCTCGGGCGCTGTTCGTTACGCACGGACCCGAGGGCACGCTGGTGGTCGAAGAAGGCAGCGAGAAGCAGGCACGGGCACGGGTTGTCGAAAAACCCGTCGACATCTGCGGCGCGGGCGACAGCTTCGCCGCCGGCACGGCGCTCACCATGGCCGTGACCGGCGATCCCGTCGCCGCGGCGAGCTTCGGCAATCTGGTGGCGTCCATCACCATCATGAAAAAGGGCACCGGCACAGCCTCGCCGGAGGAAGTCCTGAAAGCCGAGGCGTGAGGGCAGGTGCCAGGTGTCGGGTGCCGGGTGTCAGGTGTCGAAGAACTTGAATTCCTCCCCTCGCCCCCTTGGGGGAGAGGGTGGCGAGCGGAGCGTCAACTTGAATCCCTCCCCTCGCCCCCTTGGGGGAGAGGGTGGCGAGCGGAGCGAGCCGGGTGAGGGGGTCGGTAGCCTTTTTAAGTTCGTTCACATAAGTTGCCATGAAGACGTACACCGTCAAAGTCGTTGTGGAGCCTGACGAAGATCGCTGGCACGCCTACGCCCCGGCTTTCGAGAAGTATGGCGCTGCAACCTGGGGCAGCACGCGCGACGAAGCACTGAAGCACATTCAAGAAGTCGTTAAGATGGTCATCAAGGACTTGGTTGAAGATGGCATTCCGCTTAGGACGCTTTTCCCTTGAAGACCCTGAGGAGCATCGTGGAACTTCAGGCCCACTGGACCGAAGAAGATTTGACACGCTTAAGGCTTCTCACCCGCAGACAATAAAAATGAGCCCGAAATGAGCTGCGACGTTCATGTGTCCTTGCACCAACCCCTTTGAGCCCGGTCAGCAAGTTTATTAGAGTCGACGCAACTCCTCCTCATTCAGCCCAAAGTAATGCCCTACTTCGTGCAGCAGCGTTGCCCGGATCTGCCGCCTAACCTCCGCCTCGGTGCGGCAGATGGCCTCGATGTTGCGCTGGTAAAGAAAAATCCGGTCCGGGGGGCTGGAAGTAAAGACGCTCTTCTCCGTGCGAGGGATGCCGTGAAACAATCCCAGCAGCAATCCTCCGCTCTCCGGCTCCCGAGGCGGCAAGTCCTCCACGATGATCGCGACGTTCTCGAGCTTCTCGCGAAACGCTTGCGGCAAGTCGTCGAGAGCCTGCGCGACTAATTCCTCGAATCTACTGTGCTCCATGTCATCTTCAAAACCAGAAATGCCAGACCGTATCGACGAGCGCGTGGGTCAAAGCCGAGGCGGAGATTCTTCGGCGGTTTCGATACGTGTAGCCATAGAACCCGCCCGCCACGGTCGCCAGGATCGCATATCGCCAGTTGGGAACCGGAGCATGGTGGAGATGCGACGCCCCGAATATAACCGAAGCAATCAGCAGCCCATACACTCCCTTGGGTCCTCTGTGGATGCTCTGGCAGAGGAGATTTTGGAGGATTCCGCGGAATAGTAACTCCTCAGGGATAGCGATCGTGAAGTAGATGGCAAAGAATTGGAGTGGGAACTGGCCATACGAGGCGCTGGAAAAGTGCGGGTGAATAAAGTGGAGCGCGAGCCCGAGGGGAATTCCAAAAACGCAGAAAGCGAAAAAGTTGGCGAAACCGTCCACCACGTCCTGTTTATGCCACAGCAAACGGTAGCCCACGCCTTCCAGGTTGCGCACGACCGCGAAGGCATAGACGCCCACGCACACACAAAAGAGCGGACGGAAGAAGTAGAGGTCAAACGGCCACGTCCAGATGCCCGTCAACAAGTTGGCCGCGACCGGAACAGCGAGCGCCAGCATCGCAGCCACATCTCGCCATCCGAGGTGCGGAGGCCTGTGCAGGCGATCGGGGAGCAGGAGAAGCGTTGGCGTCAGGATATAAGCCAACAGCTTTCCGAGCCCCAGCAATGAGAACGAGCGCGTGCCCAAAGCGTAAACCAGATAGGGGACGAGCAAGGATAACGGCAAGGCGAGGGCCATCCCAACCGATTCCACCACGCGTTGCCGCAAGTAGCGCAGAACACTCGACTGGGCCAATCCCACAAATGGGCACAGAATGAGACTGAGACTCAATAAAATGGCGCCCAGCCGCACGGGGTCAGGGTGAACCCGGAAGAGTATCAGGGCTTCCGCCCCCGCGCACAACGCCATCAAAACCACTACGAAGAGGAGTGCTTTCTTCATCACCGCCGTGCCTGTAGGGGGACGGCTTGCCGTCCCCTCTGCACGGGGTAGGGCAAGCCCTACCCCTACACCTTATCAGCGCCGCGGCAAGGCGCGCGCGGGCCCTCGACCGCCTGCTGCCTACTGAGAATCGAAGTCCACTTTGCCCAACGGCACGAACTCCACAGGCCCAAGCTTCTTCAAGTCCTTTTGGAATCCCGAGAGGTTGCCGACCAGCACGATGATATTGTTCTCCGCAGCCAACCGCCGGCCCGCGGCGTTCCAGACCTGGTCGGCCGTAAGAGCCCGAATCTTTTCCGGAAAGCGATTCCAATAATCGAGAGGCAGATTATAGACCAGAAGCTCGACCGTATGGCTGGCCACGTCCTCCGAGGCCTCGAAGTCTAAGGCAAGATGGCCGATCAGGTACCCCTGTGCGGTTTGGAGTTCCTCGGCCGTAATGGGGTGGTCGTGCATACGCTTGATCTGTTCGAGGGCCAGGTGGACGCTCTTGAGCGTCTCGGGCGTGCGCGTAAAGGTCTTAACCAGCCACACGCCCGCGGTCCGATAGGCGAGAAGTTCGCTGGAGGCTCCGTACGTCAAGCCCTGATGGCTGCGCAGGGCCTTGAAAAGCCGGTTTTCGGAGGGCCCGCCCAGAATCTGGTCCGCGATACTGAGCGCCAGATAATCGGGATCGTCGCGCGCCACGCCCAGACTGCCAATGCGGATCTCGGTCTGGACGGCATCCTCTTTGTCGATGGCGAGCACCTGATGCGGCGCCGACGGCGACGCGGCAGGCTTCGCGGCCGTAGTGTGGTTCACCCAGCCGCCAAACCACTTTTCGGCCCGCTCGAAGGCCTCCGAGGTCTGAATATCTCCAACCACAGCAAGGATCGCATTCGAAGGTTGATAGTACGCTTGATAAAACGCACGAAGGTCTTCGGGAGTCAGCCGGCGGACCGACGCCATCGTGCCGTCCTCCGGGTGGCCGTAGGGCGTGCCGTGAAAGGCGAGCTGCCGCACGGCCGCATCGGCAACATAGTCGGCGTCGTCGTGAACCACATCGAGCCCCGAAAGCGTCTGGCGGCGCTTGCGTTCAAACTCCGCCGGGAAGAAACTGGAATGCATTACCATGTCGGAGAGAAGATCGAAGGCCAGCTCCTCGTGGTCGTTGAGGACACTCAGGCTGATATACGATTCATCCCAACCGGCGCCTGTATCGACCAGGCCTCCAATCGAGTCTATCGTCTCGGCGATTTGACGCGCGCTGCGTGTCGGCGTGCCCTCCGTGAGCAAAGCCGCCACCAGTTGTGCCGTTCCCGACAGCGTCGCCGGGTCCGACTCGGCGCCCGCCCTTACCACCAGCCGCAGAGTCATGAGCGGAAGCCCGTGCCGCTCGATGGCCACAACCTTCAGACCATTGGGAAGGACGCGCAGAGAGGGCGATGGAAGCACCAGCGGTTTCGCCGCTAATGCCTGTGGAGGAAAATCACGGGCCAGCGAGGCAACCGCGAAAAGCAGCGACACTAAGAAGAATATGGCCGTCCTGTGAAGCGCCACAGGCGGGCGAGATGAGAGTGAGACGGAAGGGCGGGGCTTCAGCCCCGCCGCCCAACGTCCGTGATGGAGAAGGGGCTTTAGCCCCTGAAGCGAGGCGGCTTCAGGGCCTAAAGGTCCTGCCTTGAGCCGGTCCCAAGGCGGCGGAACTGAAGCCCCGCCCTCCCGCAGGACTTTCGGGAGAGCGCAGCGAGGAATCTCGCCCCGAAGCTTTCTCCCCCCTACCCCGCGATTCCGGAGCCATTTCGAGTCCACCGCGGTCCAGAGCGAAATTCCCCGCTCCGCCCGTAATGACAAAGACCCAAATCCGGCTTGAAGACTCATCGGCCTCCCGTCGCCGGGCTGCTGCCCTGCCCGCCGCCCGCATTCTTGGGATACACTTCCACCAAGGTCATATTCTCAGGCACGAAATACTTTTCCGCCACACGCTGGATATCCGCCGGGGTCACCACCAAAAAGCGGCCCAGTTCTGTATTGACGAGGTTCGGGTCCTTCAGGACAACCGCCGCATAGCCGAGTTCCTCGCCCCGCGATTGAACCGTCTGCCGGCTGAGGACGAAATCGCGCAGAATCTCATTCTTGGCCTTCTGGAGTTCGGCCTCGGGAACCAGTTGAGTCTTCAGCCGAGCGAGTTCCGCCTCCACTTCCGCCTCGCCTTCGGCCGGCGCGTGACCCTGATTGAGAACCGCAAACACGAAAAAGAGATTAGGGTCCTCCGTGAAGTTGCCGGTGCTCTGCGCCTCGAGAGCAATCTGCTTGTCATAAACCAGGCGGCGATAAATGCGGGAACTCTCTCCTTCCGAGAGGATATTCGAGGCCAGGCGCAGCGGATAAGCGTCCGGCGTGCCGTCGGCCGGCATGTGGTAGCCCTCGACAAAAGCCGGAAGGGCCACGTTCAGGTCGAGTCTCACAACCCGCTTAGCGGTTTGCGGCGGCTCCTGGGGAATGTGGTTCGCGGGCAGGCGCTCCCCGCGCGCCAGCGGGCCAAAGTACTTGCGAATCATGTTCTCCGTCTCGAGCGGATCGAGATCGCCGACAATCACCAGGGTGGCATTGTTGGGCACGTAGTACGTGTCGTAGAAATCGCGAATGTCTTCGACTCGGGCGGCGTCCAGGTCGTGCATGCTGCCGATGGTCATGTGTTGGTAAGGGTGCACGGTGTAGGCGTGTTGATACAAAGTCTCGACGACGGTCCCATAGGGCGGATTGTCAAACCGCAAGCGCCTTTCCTCTTCCACCACTTCCCTTTCGTTATCGAAAACCGATTGCGTGATGTCCAGGTTGCGCATCCGGTCCGCTTCCAGCCAGAGGACCACCGGGAGTTCGGAACTGGGCGTGGTCTCCCAGAAAACGGTCGTGTCCTCGGTGGTGTAAGCATTGTCAATGCCCCCCGAGCGGATCACATAGTCGGAGAATTCCTCAGACCCGATGTTGGTGGTCCCGTCGAACATCAAGTGTTCGAAAAAGTGAGCAAAGCCGGTCCTTCCCGGCACCTCGTTCTTCGAGCCCACATGGTACCAGACCTGAACGTCCACCACCGGCGACTGGTGGTCCTCAACCAGGCAAACCTGGAGACCGTTCTGGAGAGACAACGTTCGAAGAACCGTTCGAGGCAGCGTGACAGCCCTGCAAGTCCCCGTGACAAAAAGAAGGGCCGCCGCATAGACCGCCGCACTCGCCGCCTGCGAGCTATGAAGGTTAGAGATGTTGGACAACCTGCTCCTATCCCCGAGGGGTGTTTTGCTGAGTAGCGGCGACCCACAATTTCGGGTCCGAGCACGTCAATTCCGAAATTGAGCTTCAGTTCCTTTCTTGCCCAATAGGCCGCAGTCGCAAATCTCTTCGCGATGCTCGCTTATTCATAATCAACGCATCCTCGCCGCGCCGCCCGCCACTTGCTCGAGCCGATCAAGTGTGTCAGGGTATCTGCGAACGAGCAGCACCAGTGCGGCCGCTTGCGGATTGGGTTTGGCTCGACCCTGTTCCCATTTCTCCAAGGTTCTAAGGTTAATGCGCAGCTTTCGAGCGAACACGGCACGAGAATAGCGCAGTCGCCTGCGCGTATCGCCAATGAGCTTTGCGTCGACCTTGGGAAGCGGCGCCGGCTCCACCTTGAAGCTGCGCAGGGTCAGCTTACCTTCGCGGCGCTTTTTCATCGCCTCTACGCCTTCCATTAATTCGCCGAAAATATCGCGCTTGATCGTCACTGGTCTCTCCTCGGTCTCGCTTTTCTTCTCCGCTGCTCAACTTTGCGAGCGGCGAGTTCAGCACCGATCGCTTGCTTAAGGGCCTTCTTCTCTTTTGGCGAAAGGTCTGAGGCCTCATGCTTGTCAAATAACGTCATCAGCCAGATCTCGCGATCTCGGGCAAGGTGGTAATATATAATCCGCAAACCGCCTTGGCGGCCTTTGCCTCGTTTGGGATCGATCCAACGCAGCTTGCGGAAGCCGCCTGTTCCTGGCATCAAATCTCCCGCCTCGGGATGGCTGGCAAGCACCTTCTGCAACGCTCGGTATTCCTCGTCCGACAAATATTCGGGAAGATGGCGAGTGAATGCCGCGCTCACGATAAATTCCATTCAATTTCATTATACGCCATTGGCGTAGAGAACTCACTCCGAGTATTTTTGCGCAATGGGATACCGCCGGCCCATGCCGAAGGCCTTGGCGGTGACTTTGAGGGTGGGAGGAGCCTGCTGGCGCTTGTACTCCGCACCGGTCACCCGGCGGACGGTATTTTCCACCAGGGCGAGGTCCAAATGGTGCTTCTCGGCAATCTCCTGGGAGGAAAAGGCGTCCTCGATGTGGTCCTTTAGAATGGCGTCCAGGACTTCATAGGGTGGGAGAGTGTCCTGGTCGGTCTGGTTGGGGCGCAGCTCCGCGGAAGGGGGCTTGTCGAGGCAGGCTTGCGGGATGCGTTCACCGGAGCGATTCACGTAGCGAGCCAGGTCGTACACCATGATCTTCGGAACGTCGGCGATGGCGGCCAGGCCTCCGGCCATGTCGCCGTAAAGCGTGCAGTAGCCGGCCGCCAGTTCGGATTTGTTGCCGGTGCTCAGCAGCAGCGAGCCGAATTTATTGGACAAGGCCATCAGAATGTTGCCGCGCACTCGCGCTTGAATGTTCTCTTCGGCGACATCGCGCGGCAGGCCTTGAAACACCGGCGCCAGCGCCGTGAGATAACTCTCGTAGATGGAAGTGATGGGGATGATCCGGAAGTTGATGTGCAAGTGGCGCGCCAGGGCTTCGGCATCGCGCACGCTCCCGGGTGAAGAGAAAGGTCCCGGCATCCCGACTCCAGTGACGTTTTCAGGTCCCAGCGCGTCCGCCGCCAGGGTGGCGACCAGCGAGGAATCAATGCCGCCGCTGAGACCCACGATCACCTTCTGGAACCCGCATTTCACGACGTAGTCATGCACGCCCAGCTTCAGGGCTTGATAGACTCCCTCCACTTCCGAAGCGGGAGCCGGGTGTATTTCGCGCCGCCCGTCGGAGGTGTCGAAAATCACCAGGTCTTCCTCGAAGGCCCGGGCGCGCGCGCAAAGCTCACCCCGGGCGTTGAAAGCCATGCTCGAGCCATCGAACACCAGTTGGTCGTTTCCGCCCACCTGATTGACGTAGACTACCGGAATGTGGCGCGTCTCCGCGATCGCCTTCAGCATGTTGTGACGCAATTGGACTTTCTCCATACTGTAGGGCGAAGAGGCTATATTCAGCAGCAGGTCGGCTCCGGCGCGAACGCACTCCTCGACGGGGTTCCGGGCGTAACGTTGCTTCTTCCAGAAGTGCTTATCGTTCCACACGTCCTCGCAGATCGTGATTCCAAGCTGCTGGCCATGAAAGGGTTGAAGCTGGATGGAAAGGCCGGGTTCGAAGTAGCGCGATTCGTCGAAGACGTCGTAAAAAGGCAGCAGGATCTTGGTGTAATCGAGCGCTACCTTGCCGTCCTGAAGGAAGGCAGCCGCGTCCGCTGCGGCCTTCCCCTGCACGGCGTGGGACCGACGCACATAGCCGACTAGTGTAGGAATGGGTGGGAGCAGCCCGGCCAGGCGCTGCAGCTCGGTCTCGGACTTGAGGATGAAGCCGGGCCGCTCCACCAGGTCGCGTGGCGGGTATCCACACACCGCCAACTCCGGAAACACCACCAGATCCGCCCCGCGATCCTGCGCGCAGCGGGCATACTTCAGTATGCGGTCGAGGTTGCCCTCGAAGTCCCCTACCGTGGTGTTGATCTGGGCCAAGGCGATTTTCATGGCTCAATATCAGTCTACTGCATAGGAGCTGGCGGGGCAAGCCGCTCACAGCACCTTTGCGATTTGTGATTGCCTGAGACTGAGAAAAATGGACCCTGAGTTGAGGGATCTAAAAGCCAGATGACTTTCTCAGGAGTGCGCAGCAAGCAGCCTTGTCAGCCAGGATGCGAACCAGCTCCGACGCTCCGCCGATCATCGCCGACAGTCGAGTTTCGAATTTCGAGTTTCGAGTTTCGGTTCTTCCGCAGTGCTAGGCGCTAAAGGAGCTTCCGCAGCCGCAGGTGGTCTTCACGTTCGGGTTGTCGAACTTGAAGCCCGCCCCTTCCAGTGTCTCTACGTAATCGATCTTGGTGCCCGTAATGTACATCAAGGAGGCCTGGTCAACGAACACCTTGAGGCCGTCGAATTCGTATATCTTGTCCACCCCGTTCGTCTGGTTCTCGAAGTTCATCTGGTACGAGAACCCCGAACATCCGCCGCCCACCACGGCGACCCGCAGGCCGGCGGGGGCAGGGTTCTGTTGGCCCATGATTTCCTTCACCTTGGAAACGGCCTTGGGGGTAAGCTCAATTTTCATCGAATGCTCCTTTGCGATTTACCTTCCTGCACTAACATCTGATGATTCAACATACCAAAGAGATGCGCTGAAATCAACCGCTTTCAGGCAAATCCCATCCCTCGCGAACCACAGCAGCGCGGACCTGCTCTCCAAGGTCCGCGGTTATTGCCTCTCCAAGGGCCGCGGTTTGTGCGGGTGATGGGGAAGAACCGCAGACCTGAAAAGCAGGTCTGCGCTACCCTTTGCGCCGCCTGCGGCCCTTCGAAATGACACGCGGACTCTCGCTCCCCTCTTCCCTCTCCCCGGGGGAGAGGGAAGAGGGGAGGGGAGTTGGGGTGAGGGGGCTCTTAAGATTGGCTATCCATGTGGACAACTTGTCTCTTGACAAACCTAGCGGCTTGTGCTAGCCTCTAGCTGTGAACGTCTCTTTCCACCGCCGCCGCCCGGCGGCGCTCCATCCATCTACCTTCAAGGGGGAACTATGCCTTTACGAAAATCGCCTTCGATGACGCCCGAACTCCTCGATGCCACCCGCCGCAACGCCCGCCGTTCCAACGGCCCGAGCAGCCCGGCCGGCAAGGCCCATGTGAAAATGAACGCCCTCAAGCACGGCATTTACGCCGCGCCCGAAAACGAGCCCGAGGTGATGCGG
>Ga0187781_10000173_pt1 | contig 44662 bp, 47 predicted proteins | sample 0715_SJ02_MP02_2_FD_132447 | JGI IMG/M metagenome (GOLD analysis project Ga0187781, IMG submission 132447) | Tropical peat soil microbial communities from peatlands in Department of Meta, Colombia - 0715_SJ02_MP02_20_MG | ecosystem: Environmental > Terrestrial > Soil > Wetlands > Peat | place... | reverse complement strand
GGTGCCGACGCGCAGGTTCGAACTGCGGACCTACTGATTACGAATCAGTTGCTCTACCGCTGAGCTACGTCGGCTTATCCCGGGGCGACGGACCTTACATCCGCCTCTCTCCGGCAGTCAACCGCGCCTGCGGCGGGGCTTCGATCGAGGGCGCCGGCACCGGCAAGGCTGGCATCAGGCTCGGCGCCGGCGCCGACAGCCGCTGGGCGCTGCCGCCGGGCAGGCGCCAGGCAAGGCTGGCGAAGGCGCGGCAATGGGGACAGAGCGCGCTCCACCCCGCGCTCTCGCCGCCGCAGGCGCCGCACACCCAGGCGGGATCGAGCGCCGTCGTCGTCGCCGCGCGGCCGAGCCAGGCGCGCGCCGCGGCCATGTTCTCGTGCTGCGCCTCTTCGAGCTCGGCCATCAGCCGGCAGATGCGCGGGCTCACCGGCGCCGCGCCGTCGCCGAGCCTGGCGCCCAGCGCCTCCAGATGCCGGCGCGCCTCGCCCCAGAGCCGCGCCGCCAGCGCCGCGCGCGCCTGCGCGAGGCGGCTCTCGACGTGGTCGGGATGGGCGCTCGCCAGCCGCTCCGTCTCCTTGACGCGCGCCACCGGCGTCTCGTCGGCAAGGAGCGTCAGCCACGCCTCGGCGAGATCGGGATGCGGCGCGGCGCGCCAGGACGCTTCGAGCGCGCGCGCCGCATGCTTCGTCCGGCCACCGACGCGCAACAGCCCGGCGTAATGAACCGCGCCCGGCGCAAAGCCCAGCTCCGCGCCATGCGCCTCGGCCGCGAGCAGCAGCGCCTGGCGCTGCGCGCCCGCCGCCTCGGCGGCGCGGCTGCGTTCGTGCAGCAGCACGGTGCGGTGATGGCGCGTCGCCGCTTCCGTGAGCGCCTTGCGCTTGACCGCCTCGGCAAGCGTCGTCTCCGCCTCGGACCATTTGCCGGCGCGCGCCTGCAGCTCGTAGAGGCTCGACATCACCCAGGGCGTCCGCGGCCTGAGCCGGCGCGCGCGCTCGACGAGCTCGAGCGCCGCCGGCTCGTCGCCGGCGCGCAGCGCCTGCATGACGAGGCCGCGCAGCCCCAGGAACTCGGTCTCCGGCCGTTCGAGCATCGCCTGGAAATACTTGGCCGCCGCCTGCTCGTCGCCGCTGAGCTGCGCCGCTTGCGCCGAGAGCAGCAGGGTGAGCGGCGGCTCCGCCAGCAGCACGTCGGCCTTGCGCGCGAATTTCCCGGCTTCCTCGGCATCGCCCGCCGCCACCGCCACCATGCCCTGCGTCAGCGCGCGATAGCCTTCGCGCCGCCGCCGCTCGCGCCGCGCCCTCAGGAAGGCGCGCGGGCCGCCCAGCAGCTTGCGCAGCAGGTGGAAGAGCGCCGCCGCCAGCATGGCGAGCAGCACGACGCCGAGCGCCAGCCGCGCGACGCTGGTGTAGATGTGCCGGCCTTCCCAGGTGAGCACGACGCTGCCGGGCTGGGCGGCGAGATAGGCCGCGCCGATGACGATGAGGGCGATGATGATGATCGCGGGAAAGCTGCGCATCAATGCTCCGGCGCCGCCCCGCCGGCCAGCCGCGCGCTGATCCCGGCATCGAGCCGGCCCGCCGCTTCGGCCGCGGCAAGGCGCTGGTGCGCCGCCGCGAGCCAGCCCTGGGCGGGGGCGGCTTCGCGTGCCGGCAGCGCTTCGAGCGCCGCGACGGCGCCGGCGAGGTCGTTGCCGGCAAGCGCCGCCTCGGCGCGTTCCACCGCGCTTTCGACGGGGTCGCGGGCATCGCCGATGCGGTGGATGACGACAAGCGAGCGCAGCCGCGCCATGATCCGGTCGCCGATGTCATCGCTCTCCGGCGGCGGCGGCGCGCGCAGCAGGGCGGGCGCCACCTCTTGCGTGAAGCGCTGCATCAGCGTCCCGAGGCTGGCGACGCCGGTCGCGGCGGCGCCGGCCAGCGCGTCGATGGGCTGGGCGAGCTCCGGCCGGTCTCGCGCCAGTGCCTTCACCCGGGCGAGCTCGGCGGCGAAGGGGCGGCCGCTGTCGAGCGCGCCGCGGAGCTGCCCCAGCGCCAGCAACAGCGCCGCGCCTTTAGGGCTGCCTTCGGCCTCGCCGACGCGCGCTTCGAGCTTGTCGAGCCGGGCGCGCAGCTCCGTCATGCCGGCGGCGAGCGTGCTCGCGGTCTCGCCGAGCGCGGCGAGCTGCGCCGGATCGCCGGCCGGCGGCGGGCGCTGCTCCAAGAGGGTGAGCCGGTCGGCGAGCTGCCGCAGCGCCGCCGCCGTCTCTTGCTGGCTGCCGGAGGCGGGCGCGCCGGCGAGCCGTTCTTCGACGCCGGCAAGGCGCTGCGTCAGCGCCGCTTGGCGCTGCGCCATGTCGGCAAGCTCCCGCTCGACTTGGCCGAGCGCGGCTTCCGCCCGGTCGTCGGGCGCCGCCCAGGGCAAGAGGGCCGCCCAATAAGGCGCGCTGGCGATCGCCCCGGCCGCCACGACGGCCAGGAGCAGCAGCGCCGGCCAAAGCCGCCGCTCGCGCCGGCGCTGCGGCGGCGCTTTCGCCCTTGCGTCGATCGGCGGCGGGGCTTGCGGGATTCGATCCGGCGCGCGCTCCGGGCCGGCATCGCAGTGCTGCTCGCTCATTGCCGCCCCCTGCTCCGATGGCCGTCGAGCGCCGCCAACAGCTCCGCTTGCGTCGGCGCGCCTGCCACCAGCACGCGCCGCCATGCCAGCGCCCCCAGCGCCTCGGCCACCGCCGGGCTCAGCGCCAGCGCCGTCATCGCGCGGCAGGCGGGCGCCAGCCCGGCATCGGCGATGAGCCTAACAAAGGTGGCGGCGGTGCGGGGAGAGAAAAACAGCGCCAGCTCGATCGCGCCCTCGGCGAGCGCCGCGGCGACGTCCGGCGCCAGCGCGCGCGCCGGCCGCGCCTCGTAGATCGCCGCGCGGCGCACGCTGAAGCCTTGCGCCTCGAGCCTGCCGGCGAGATCGCCGGCGGTGACGCTGCCGGCGGCGTGCACCAGCGCTCCGTGCTGCGGCGCGAGCCGCGCCGCCGCCAGCGCCGCCAAGGTCGCGACGTCGCCGCCGGCGCTGGTCACGCTGCGGAATTCGGCGAGCCGCGCCGCCGCCGCCGTGGCGTCGCCGACCGCGAAGACCGGCAGCTCGCGCCGCGCCGAGGCGGCGGCGAAGACGCGCGCGCCGTTGGCGCTGGTGAAAAGCACCGCCTGCGCGCCGATCAGCGCGTCGGCCAGGAGCCGCGCCGCCTCCGGCAAGGGCGCGATGGCGAGCATCGGCGCGAGCAGCGTCTCGATGCCGCGCGCGTCAAGCGCCCGGACGAGCGGCGCCGCATCCTCTTCCGGCCGCGTCACCAGCGCTTTCACGCGCGATCCTCGGCGAAGAAATCCGGCGCGGCGCGCCGGCGCAGCTCGCCGCCGGCGTCCTGGCCGAGCGCCACGGCCGCGGCGGCGGGGCCGCTTCGCTCGGCAAGGAGGCGCTCACTGCCGTCGGGACGCAGGATCATCGCGCGCAGCCGCAACGCCCCGTCCGCGCCGATCTCGGCCAGCGCCGCGATCGGCGTGCGGCAGGAGCCGCCGAGCGCCGCCAGCACCGCGCGCTCGGCCGTCACGCGCGCCGCGGTCGGCGCGTCATCAATCGCCGCGGCAAGCGCGCGCGCCGCGGCGTCGTCTGCGCGGATCTCGACGCCGATCGCGCCTTGCGCCGCCGCCGGCAGCATCTCCTCGGCCGAGAGGATGGCGGTGATGCGCCCGGCAAGGCCCAGCCGCTTGACGCCCGCCACCGCCAGCACCGTCGCATCGACCTCGCCCGCCTCGAGCTTGCGCAGCCTGGTCTCGACATTGCCGCGCAGCGGCACGATCGCGACATCCGGCCGCGCATGGCGGAGCTGCGCCTCCCGTCGCGGCGAAGAGGTGCCGATGCGCGCGCCCGGCGGCAGCGCGCCGAGCCCCGGCGCCCGCGGCGAGAACCAGGCGTCGCGCGGGTCCTCGCGCGGCAGATGCGCGCCGAGCGCCAGGCCCGCCGGCAGGAAGGTCGGCAGGTCCTTCAGCGAATGGACGGCGAGATCGATGCGCCGCGCCAGCAGCGCCTCCTCGATCTCCTTGGCGAAAAGGCCCTTGCCGCCGAGCGCGGCGAGGCTCTGGGTCGTGGCGTCGCCGCTGGTCCTGATCGCCACCGTCTCGATCGCGCCGGGCGCCGCCAGCGCCGGCTGCGCCTTGGCCAGCCGCGTCGCCACCTCCGCCGCCTGGGCAAGCGCCAGCGGGCTGCCGCGGGTGCCGATGCGCAGAAGGGGGCTCGCCATGGCGCGCTCTTTAGGCGCTGAAACCGGGCAAGGGAAGGGGCCGGGGAAGTCGTCAGTGATCAGTTGTCAGTTGTCAGTTGGGGTCCGCCGACCGATAACTGACAACTGATAACTGACGACTGACGACTGACGACTGACGACCTATGTTTATCCTCGGCATCGAGACGAGCTGCGACGAGACGGCGGCGGCGGTGGTGAGCGATGTTGGCGAACGCATCCGCGCCAACATCGTGCTTTCCCAGCTTGCCGAGCATCGCCCCTATGGCGGCATCGTGCCGGAAGTGGCGGCGCGCGCCCATCTCGATCATCTCGACGGCATCATCGCCCGCGCCCTGGCCGCCGCCGGCATCGGCATGGGCGATCTCGCCGGCGTCGCCGCCACCGCCGGGCCGGGCCTCATCGGCGGCGTCTTTGTCGGCGTCATGGAGGCGAAGGCGATCGCGCTCGCCCGCCATATCCCCTTCATGGCCGTCAACCACCTCGAAGGCCATGCGCTGTCGCCGCGGCTGGAGGCGCCGCTCGATTTCCCCTATCTGCTGCTGCTGGTCTCCGGCGGGCATTGCCAGCTCCTGGTCGTCGAGGGCGTCGGCCGCTACCGCCGCCTCGGCACCACCATCGACGACGCCGTCGGCGAGGCCTTCGACAAGGGCGCGAAGCTGCTGGGGCTGGGCTATCCCGGCGGTCCCGCCATCGAGCGCTTGGCGCTGACCGGCGACGGCGCGCGCTTTCCTTTGCCGCGCCCGCTCTTGGGCCGGCCCGGCTGCGATTTCTCCTTCTCCGGCCTCAAGACGGCGCTCGGCCGGCAGGCGGCGTCGCTCGCCGACGCGGCGGGCGCGCTCGCGCCGCGCGATGTCGCCGACCTCGCCGCCTCGCTGCAAGCGGCGATCGGCGATTGCCTGATCGACCGCGCCGCGCAGGCGATTGCGCTCCTGCGCGCTTCCTGGCCCGCGGCAAAAAGCCTCGTCGTCGCCGGCGGCGTCGCGGCCAACGCGGCCTTGCGCCGGCGGCTCGCCGCGCTTGCCGCCGGGCGCGGCCTCGCTTTCCGCGCGCCGCCGCCGTCGCTCTGCACCGACAATGGCGCGATGATCGCCTGGGCGGGGCTCGAGCGCCTGCGCCTCGGCCTCGTCGACGGCCTCGATTTCGCGCCGCGCCCGCGCTGGCCGCTCGATCCCGCCGCGGCGCCCGCCCGCGGCGCCGGCGTCAAGGCGTAAGTGATCAGCGCATAAACAGTGGCGTTGCGCCGCGACCGCGGCTAGGATCGCCGGCAATCACAACGCCAAGATCCAGAGGGGGGGAAGCATGCGCAAAGACAGTTTTGGCCTGGTGGCCGCTCTTGCCTGCCTCGCCGGCCTATCCGGCGGTGCGCTTGCGCAACAGCCGGCGGCGCCGGCGCCGGTGCCGGAGCAGATGCCCTTCGACATTCCCTACGGCGCGCCGATCGGCCTCGATCACGCCAAGCGCGTCGCCGCCGCGGCCGCGGCCGAGGCGCGCAAGCATAATTGGAAGATGAACATCGCCGTCGTCGGCCCGGCCGGCGAGCTGATCTATTTCGAGAAGATGGACGGGGCACAGAACGCCTCCATCCCGATAGCCCAGCACAAGGCGCGGGCGGCGGCGACCTTCCGCCGCGAGACCAAGGTCTTCCAGGACGCGGTCGACGGCGGCCATCCCTACTTGCTGTCGCTCGACGGCATCATCGCCTCCGAAGGCGGCTTCCCGCTGGTGCAGGCCGGCAAGCTCATCGGCGCCATCGGCTGCAGCGGCGGCACCGGCGGCCAGGACGGTGTCTCCTGCAAGGCCGGCGCCGAGCTGGTGAAATAATCCTTCTCGCTGGGGGGCGAAGCGCCGCAACGCCGTCAAGGCCGCCGTCGCGACGGAGGCAGGATGGCGTTGCGGCGCACGAAGCTTGTATGCTCGCGCCGTCGAAGCGAGGAGACAGGCTCCTAGGGCAGGAGCGGCGATGCAGCGCATCGGCATCATCGGCGGCGGCGCCTGGGGCACCGCGCTGGCGCTCACCGCGCGCCGCGCCGGGCGCGAGGTGGTGCTCTGGGCGCGCGAGGAAGAGGTGGTGGCGGCGATCAACCGCGACCATGTCAACCCGCTCTTTCTGCCCGGCATAGCGCTCGATCCCGCCATTGCCGCCACGCGCGCGCTCGATGAGGCCCTGCGCGGCGCCGAGGCGCTGCTGCTGGTGGCGCCGGCGCAGCATTTGCGCGCGCTCGTTGCCGCGCTGGCGCCCCGGGTGCCGGCGGGGCTGCCGCTGGTGATCTGCGTCAAGGGCATCGAGGAGGGCAGCGGCGCGCTGATGACCGAGGTGGTCGCCGACGCGCTGCCCGACGCGCCGCTGGCCGTGCTGTCGGGTCCGACCTTCGCCGGCGAGGTGGCGCGCGGGCTTCCCACCGCGGTGACGCTGGCGAGCGCCGACCGCGCGCTGGGCGAGCGCCTCATCGCCGCGCTCGGCACCCGCAGCTTCCGCCCCTATCTCGCCGCCGACCTCGTCGGCGTGCAGATCGGCGGCGCGGTCAAGAACGTGCTGGCGATCGCCTGCGGCATCGTCATGGGCCGCGGCCTCGGCGACAATGCGCGCGCCGCGCTCATCACCCGCGGGCTTGCCGAGATGGTGCGGCTCGCCCGCGCCAAGGGCGGCCGGAGCGAGACCCTGATGGGGCTCAGCGGTCTCGGCGACCTCGTGCTCACCTGCACCGGGCCGCAGTCGCGCAACCAGTCGCTGGGGGTGGCGCTGGGCGAAGGCCGGGGGCTCGCCGAGATCCTCGCCGGCCGGCGCTCGGTCGCCGAAGGCGTGAGCTCGGCCGCCGCCGCCGCCGCGCTCGCCGCGCGCCTCGGCGTCGACATGCCGATCACCGCCGCGGTCGACGCGATCCTGCATCGCGGCGCCGCCATCGACGCCGTCATCGCCGGCCTGCTGGCGCGTCCCTTCACGAGCGAGATACGGTGAAGTCGTCAGTCGTCAGTCGTCAGTCGTCAGTTATCAGTTATCAGTTTTCAGTAGGCTGACGACTGACGACTGACAACTGACAACTGACAACTGACAACTGACAACTGACAATTCCCCCTTGCCCCCTGAACCTGAACCTGATACAGATACAGCCATGAGCCGCGCCACCCGCTTTTCCGTCGCCGTCCATGCGCTGGCGCTGATCGACCGCCTCGGCGGCGACCGGATCACCTCCGATCTCATCGCCGGCAGCGTCGGCACCAATGCCAGCTTCGTGCGCCGCGTGCTGGCGATGCTCTCCCATGCCGGGCTGGTGCGCACCTCGCCCGGCGTCGCCGGCGCGCAATTGGCGCGGCCGGCGGCCAAGATCTCGCTGCTCGAGGTCTACCGCGCCGTCGACATGGAGGACGAGCATCGCCTCGCCGTCCATGACGAGCCCAATCGCCGCTGCACCGTCGGCCGCCACATCCAGGGCGCGCTCGACGCCGTCATCGGCCCGGCCGAGGCGGCATTCGAGGCGCAGTTGAAGCGCCGCTCGCTCGCCGACGTCACCGCCTTCATCGCCGCGCAATCGCAGTGACGGTGGTGCCGCGCATCCATGGACCTGCTGTCGATAGAGCCACGACAACCGCCGTGAAAAGGAGGAGGATCATGAAGCTTTACTACGCCCAGGGCGCCTGCTCGCTGTCGCCGCACATCGTGCTGCGCGAGGCCGGCTATGACTTCGATCTCCAGCGCGTCGATCTCCAGGCCAAGAAGCTCAAGCCCGGCGACGGCGATTTCTGGCCCGTCAACCCCAAGGGCCAGGTGCCGGTGCTGGAGCTCGACAGCGGCGAAAGATTGACCGAGGGGCCGGCCATCGTGCAATACCTCGCCGATCAGAAGCCGGCGAGCGGGCTCGCGCCCGCCAACGGCACCATGGCGCGCTACCATCTGCAGGAATTGCTCAACTTCATCACCTCCGATCTGCACAAGATATTCACGCCGCTCTTCCGTCCGACCACGCCCGAGGAATACGTCAAGATCACCAAGGACAACCTCGCCAACAAATTCACCTATCTCGACAAATACCTCGCCGGCCGGCAATACCTCATGGGCGACCAGTTCACCGTCGCCGACGCCTATTGCTTCACCATCCTCAATTGGACGAAGTTCAAGTCCATCGACCTCGCGCCCTGGCCCAACATCCGCGCCTATATGGACCGCGTCGCCGCGCGTCCCAAGGTGCAGGAGGCGCTGAAGGCCGAAGGGTTGTTGAAGTAGCCGCCGCAGCCGCGGCCGCAGCCCCACCTCACCCTCCCATTGCGAAGCAATGGGAGGGTGAGGGATCGCAAGCATGGCGCGGTGTGGAAAGTGACCGTCGTCACACGCCTTCGCCCGTCCGGCTCGCTATCGCCGTTTCAGTCCAGCGCAAGGCGCTCGCCGCCCGCTTCGCCATTGGAGATTCGGCCTATGATCCCGCTTCCCGGCTGGTCCTTTCCCGACTCGCCCTTCCATCCCGGCGAGCAGCAGGTGCAGCAGCGCCTGGGCGTGCGCGAGCGCATGGAGGCGGTGGGTCGCCGCGTGCTGCGCAACGTCATGCCCGATCAGCATCGCGCCTTCTTCGCCGCCCTGCCCTTTCTTGTGCTGGGCACGGTCGATGGCGAGGGCTGGCCCTGGGCGTCGATCGCCGCCGGCGCGCCGGGTTTTCTCTCCACCCCCGACGCGCGCACCTTGCGCGTCGCGGCAGCGCCGCCGCTCGGCGCCCATCTCAGCGACGGCGGCGACATCGGCGCGCTCGGCATCGATTTCGCCGCGCGCCGGCGCAACCGCGCCAACGGCCTGGTGCGCGCGCCCGGCGCCGGGGGATTTGACATCGCCGTCGTCCAATCCTTCGGCAATTGCCCGCGATACATCCAGGCGCGCGACTGGAGCCTCGCCGAGGGCGAGGCGGCTGCGCCCGGCGCGGCGCGGCGCGGACGCTGGCTCGGCGCCGCCGAGCGCGCGCTCATCGCCGGCGCCGACACGTTCTTTATCGCCAGCGCGCTCGGCAGCGCCGAGGGCGCGCCGAGCCACGGCGTCGACGTCTCCCACCGCGGCGGCCCGCCGGGCTTCGTCCGCGTCGATGACGAGCACGCAATGAGCGTGCCGGATTTCACCGGCAATTCCTATTACAACACGCTCGGCAATCTCGTCCTGAACCCGCGCTGCGGCCTGCTCTTCATCGATTTCGACAGCGGCGGCATCGTGCAGGTCGCCGCCACGGCGGAGATCGTCTGGGAGGGGCCGGAGGTCGCACGCTTTGCCGGCGCCCAGCGCGTGCTGCGCTTTCATGTGGAGGAGCGCGTCACCGCCGAGCGCGCCGTGCCGCTGCGCTGGCGCCTGCGCGACTATTCGCCCTTTCTTGCCGCCCTGGGCTCCTGGGGGCCGCCGCCGGGCGCCGCGTGATCGCCGCCGCCGCAGATCGGCCTGTCATCATCCTGACGCGGTCGCCGGTTAGAGAGAAACGCGGCGGCGGCTGAAGCAGCGCCGCCGCGAAGGAGGTAGCGATGCCGCAGATCCTCGCCGCGCGCCGCCGGCTCGGCCGCCGCGCCTTTCTCGCCGGCGCCGCCGGCAGCCTCGTCCTGCCGCGCGCCTTTGCCGAAACTCCGGCCGCTCCCGCCATCGTCACCTCGGAGAAGGTGCGGCCGGGGCTGCCTTGCGGCGTCATGAGCGGCGACGTCACCGACAGCCGCGCCGTGATCTGGAGCAAGACCGATCGGCCGGCGCGCATGCTGGTGGAGGTCGCCGCCACGGAAAGCTTTGCCGATGCCAGGCGCGTCGCCGGCCCCGCCGCGCTCGAGGACAGCGATTTCACCGCGCGGCTCGATCTCGGCGGCTTGCCGCCGGGCGAGACGCTGTTCTACCGCGTCGTCTTCCAGGATCTCGGCGATTTGAAGACGCTGAGCGCGCCCGCGACCGGCCGGCTGCGCACCGCGCCGCTGTGGCGGCAGACCGTCACCTTCGCCTTTTCCGGCGACGAGGCGGGGCAGGGCTGGGGCATCAATCCCGATATCGGCGGCTATCGCATCTATGAAGCGATGCGCCGCGCCAATCCCGATTTCTTCATCCATTCCGGCGATCAGATCTACGCCGACAACCCGATCGCCGCCGAGATCCGCACCGATGACGGCCGCCCCTGGAAGAACCTGACCGCGCCGGGCAAGGCGCAGGTGGCGCAGAGCCTCGTCGATTACCGCGGCAATTTCGCCTACAATTTCCTCGACGCCAACAAGCGCCGCTTCGCCGCCGAGGTGCCGTTCCTGGTGCAATGGGACGATCACGAGGTGCGCAACAACTGGTATCCCGGCCAGATCCTCGGCGATGAGCGCTACACCAAGGAGCGCAGCGCCTCGCTGCTCGCCGCCTGGGCCAGGCGCGCGCTCTTCGAATACAACCCCATGCGCTTCGACGTCGACGATCCCGAGCGCGTCTATCGCAGCTTTTCCTTCGGCCCCGCGCTCGAGGTGTTCATGCTGGACGAGCGCAGCTATCGCGGCCCCAACTCGCCCAACCGGCAGAGCGTGCTGGACGCCGACAGCGCTTTCGTCGGCGCGGCGCAGCTCGACTGGCTGAAGCGGCGGCTCCTGGCCTCCAAGGCCACCTGGAAGCTCGTCGCCAGCGACATGCCGATCAGCCTCGTCGTCCCCGACCTCAACCCCGACGTTCCCAAAGACACTTTCGAGGCCTGGGCCAATGGCGACAACGGCCCGCCCCTGGGCCGCGAGCTGGAGCTTGCCAGCCTCTTTGCCTTCATCAAGAAGAACGCCATCAAGAACGTCGTCTGGGTCACCGCCGACGTGCATTACGCCGCCGCCTACCGCTACAGCCCCGACACCGCGCAATTCACCGAGTTCAGCCCGTTCTGGGAATTCGTCGCCGGCCCCATCAACGCCGGCACCTTCGGCCCCAACGAGATCGACCGGACGTTCGGCCCCGAGGAAAAATTCCTCAGCATTCCCAAGGACATGAAGCAGAACCGCTCGCCCCTCGACGGGCGCCAGTATTTCGGCCTCGGGCGGATCGACGGCGCCACCTCGGCGCTCACCGTCTCGCTCCACGACATCGACGGCGCGGAGCTCTACAAGGTGGAGCTGCCGCCCGACGCCTGACCCCCCTCTTCCGCGCCCCACCACATCTTGAGAAATTACGTTAGGAACCGCCAAGTCCTAGTGACAAGCCTTGGATTTGCCGGTATCGTCCTGGGGTCGATGTCGTTGTCTCTTGGGTCTTTCTCCGCCCCGCCCCGGCCCCTGCCCGGCTCCCTCCCGGGCAACCGCCCGCTCCCATGCGCCTTATCGCCTGCCGCGCTCGGCCGCGGCGGGCTTTCGCTGGTCCGTTCCCGCTCTTTCAGAAGGAATTCGGCATGGCCAAACGTTCGAGCCGCGCAGCCCAGGCACGTTCCCCGGAAGGCAAGGTCGAGCCGCTGTTCGGCCCCGGCTGGCATCCGCTCGGGGTCGAGCGCGACGCGGCGCGCGAGCAGAGCTATCTGCGCAAGGTGCGACCGCAAAGCGACAATCAGCGCGCCCTCATGGAGGCGATGGAGCGGCACAATCTGACCCTGGCGCTGGGACCGGCCGGCACCGGCAAGACCTATCTCGCCATCACCGCCGCGGTCGAGGCGTTGGAGGCCGGCAAGGTCGGCCGCATCGTGCTCACCCGCCCCGCCATCGAGGCCGGCGAGAGCCTGGGCTTCCTCCCCGGCGACCTCCACGACAAGCTCGACCCCTATCTCCGCCCGCTCTACGACGCGCTCAACGAGCGCATCGGCGGCAAGCGCGTGCGCCAGCTCATCGCCGAAGGCGCCATCGAGATCGCGCCGGTCGCCTATATGCGCGGCCGCACCCTCAACAACGCCTTCATCGTCATCGACGAGGCGCAGAACTGTACCTATGGCCAGATCAAGATGCTGCTGACCCGGCTCGGCTGGCATTCCACCATGGTGCTGACCGGCGATCCCGATCAGAGCGACCTGCTCGACGGGCTCTCGGGCCTGTCCGACATCGCCCGCCGGCTCGAGCAGGTGCCCGACATCGCCGTCATCCGCCTCGAGGACCGCGACATCGTCCGCCACCCCCTGGTCGCCGGCATGCTGACGGTGCTGTAGGCGCCACGGCGATGCCCGGCGCGATCGCGCTGCGCCACGTCGCCTTCGAGGATCTCGGCACGCTGGCGCCGCTGGTGGAGCGCCGCGGCTACGCCCTGTCCTATCGCGACGCCGCGGTCGACGACCTCGCCGCGCCCGATCTCGCGGAGGCCGACCTTCTGGTGGTGCTCGGCGGTCCCATCGGCGCCTATGAGGAGGCGAGCTATCCCTTCCTCCTCGCCGAGCTGGCGCTCATCGAGCGCCGGCTTGCCCGCGGCCGTCCGGTGTTCGGCATTTGCCTCGGCAGCCAGCTCATGGCGCGTGCGCTCGGTGCCCGGGTCTATCCCGGCGCCGGCAAGGAGATCGGCTGGGCGCCGCTTGCCTTGACCGAGTCCGGGCGCGCCTCGGTGCTGGCGCCGCTCGACGGCGTGCCGGTGCTGCACTGGCATGGCGACACTTTCGACTTGCCGGCAGGCGCGGCGCATCTCGCCGCGACCGAGCGCTACCGCCATCAGGCCTTCGCCTGGAAGCGTCATGGCCTCGCGCTGCAATTCCACATCGAGGTCACCGCGTCGGGGCTCGAGCGCTGGTATGTCGGCCACGCCTGCGAACTTGCCGCGACGCCGGGCGTGTCCGTGCCGGCACTGCGCGCGGAGTCCGAGCGCTGGGCGCCGGCGCTGGCGCTGCCGGCGGCGCGGGTCGTCGGAGCGTGGCTCGAAGGGCTGCGCTGACCAGCTTGTCAATCATCACTCTTTCTGCCTAATTTTCCACTGACACGGGAAAATGTCTGCGCGCCGCACCGCGTGCGGCGAAGGGGTTGTTGGATGGCCGTTCATCCTTTCTCGATGCTGCGCCCGATCGAAGACCGAATCTGGTTCGAGGTGGCGCGAGCTGGGGCGACACAAGCGCGGGCGGTCGAAGTCGACGCCGCCGGTTCGGCGGACCCGACTGTGCGCGGCGATTTTCTTGCCTGGCTCTTGGCCGAAGGTGCGTCGAAGGCGGCGCCGTTGCTGGCGCAGTTGACGCTGTTGGGCGCAACCATCGAAGAGTCGCTCGATCTCCGCGGGCTGCGTCTGACGCTGACGCCGCGCTTCGTCGGCTGCACTCTGCCAGTTGTCGAACTGCGCGATGCCAATGCCATCGGCTTCGAGATCTTGGCTGGTACCGTGTCGAGCGTCGCCGCGGACCGCCTCACTGCAACTGGTGCGCTGGCGATACGAGCAACGACGGAGCGTGACCGAGTGCCGAAGGATTATCGTGGGGCGCCGGTGATCGAGTGCCAGCTTCGCTTCAGCGGAGCAATGATTCGCGGCAATCTCGACTTGCGCGGTTGCAACATCCGCGGCGAGGGACAAGATGACGGCGTCGCGCTCTTCGCCGATGGGCTCAATGTTCGCGGGAACGCGCTGCTCAGCGACCGGTTTAAAGCGCGGGGGGAAGTGCGACTCGGCGGTTGTCAATTCGAGAGAAATCTGGATTTGTCCGGCGCTAAGCTGCAAGCGCGCCAAGCCTACAGCTTATTCGCCAAGGGCAGTCAAATCTCGGGCAGCCTCTATCTTTGTCGGACGAAAGCGTGGTCGATCTATCCCAAGCGCACCGGCTTCAGGTCGCTCGGTATGGTGACGGTGGAAGGCGCCCGCATCGACGGTGACTTCGACTGTTCGGGCGGTTTCTTTCTGGCGCCTGAATTGGCTGGCCGATGGATCTCCATCCCTGACGAGAGCGACGATGACCTCTCGTTCGCGATCAACGCGGCCGGGGTGGTGGTGCGTCGCGACGTGTTGCTGTGCGATGGATTCTGGGCCAAGGGCAAAGTCTGTCTCATCAATTCACGGATCGACAGCGACCTGCAATGCGGCGGCGGATATTTCGACTACGCCGCAAGTACGGCGCTGGAATGCGATGGCGTCGTGGTCGCCGGCACGACTTTCTTCGATAAGGGCAGCGACCTTCCTGCCGCCACTCATCGATGCGCTCGAACCAACGGCTCCATCGATCTGATCTACGGCAGCTTCAAACAGGGAGTCCAGATCGCTGCGCTCGAATTCATCGGCACTGTTGGCGGGGCGGTAGCTGACGATAAGGACGAGGGCAATTGCGGCATCGATCTCTCCTTTGCCTCGATCAGTGGCAAGCTTCTGCTCAAAGGCGTGACAAAGGCTGAGACTGAGACTAAGACTGCGAAGATTAATCTAAATCTATACCAGGCGAAGATCGATTTGCTTGAAGATGAAGAGTCTAGCTGGAAGTCGGCATCGTTCTTGAACCTGACAGGCTGTGAGTACAAAGCCATCAAGGATCTTCGCCCCAACGTGAAGGAGCGGCTCGCGTTGCTCGACAAGCACTATGTAAAGCGCGGCGAAACCATGCCAATGCAGTACTTTGAGCCACAGCCCTATTTGTATCTGGCCGACGTGATGCAGCAGTCGGGTTACGACGAGGCGGCAACAGAGATCCGCATACATTTGGAAGATGCGCACACGGACGTTGGCGGCTTCCACCGCAGGCAGCACTTCTGGCGCCGCGTCCTGAGCGCGACTATCGCCCATGGCTACGAGCCGCGGCGCGCGTTTCGTTGGCTGGCGGTCGCGATCGTGGTCAGCGCCTTCGTGTTCGCCTTGGCACCCGACGGAGAGATCATCAAGGCGAAGGACGCACAAACCACGTCTTCCGCCTCACTATCAAAGCCGTCACTTGAGTTCAGCCCGCTGGTCTACGCCATCGATATGCTGGTCCCGCTCGTCGATCTCCACCAGAAGAGCAACTACCTGGTACAACCGCCGACCTGCCAGCTCTGGGTCGAGGCCTGGAGCAATTCGAAGACGGACCCTCAGATCCTGCCGGTCCGCCTGCTGGCGGCGCTGTGGAAAACGATCGTTCGCCTGATCGGCGTCTTCGATCCGTTCATTGGTTGGACGCTCACCAGCCTGTTTGCCGCCGGGGTCACCGGGCTGGTGCGCCGTGCTTAATGCAGCGGCGAGAAGCCCGCCGGGATCGCCAGCAGATTCTCCTGGCTCTGGAGCAAATCGCCGCCGCCCTTGGGCGGCCAGATGCCGCGCTTTACCGCCTCCTCGCGGATGCGCTGGCGCTCGGCCGCGTCCTTATAGGCCCAGACATGGGTCCATTGGTTGAGCGGGCCGAGCTCGCTGTACCAGGCCCCCACCAGCGGCGACAGCTTGACGCGCTCGCCGATCGCCTCGCTCCAGCGCGCGATCACCTGCGGGATCGTGCCGGCCTTGTAGGTATAGGTGCGGAACTCGTAGACGCCGCCGAGCTGGCGCGGCTCGAGTGGCGGCGTGAACGGCGCCGGCACCAGGATCTTCGTGTCCATATGCTCGATGAACTCGGCGATCTGCGGCGGCCAGGCGCCGGACGCCGCCGCCTTGGCGCGGATCTGCTCGCGCTCGGCGAGGCCGGCATAGGGCCAAAGCTCGATGATGCGGTTGAGCGGCCCGACATCGGTGTAGAAGACGCCGCCCAGCGGCGAGAAGGCGAGCCGCGCGGGGAGCGCCTCGCCGAGGCGCTTCAGCACTTCGGGCTGGCTGCGCGGCTTGAGCTGGACGGTGCGCATCTCGACGATCATCGGGCCCCTCCTCCCGTGGTTCGCCTCAAGTCTAGCCGCAATTGCCGCCGAGGCCATAGCGGCGTCGCCCCTGCCATCGTAAAGGGAATGTTAATCCTGTCCTTCCAAACTTCGGCGATGAACCTGCACGAGATCAATCCGACCGTGGTGGCGCTCGGCTTCTTCGCCATCATCGCCGGGCTGTTGTTCCGCCGCTGGCTATGGCTCGTCCTGGTGCCGCCGGGCGCGTCGCTGCTCGTCTACATCATCCTGAACACGATCTCGCATCACCACTGATCCGGCGGTTTCCCTCAGCCGCGGAAACCGAAGAAATGCGGCAGGGACAGCGTCAGCCACGGCACGAAGGCGACGATCAGCAGCCCCGCCGCCAGAATGGCGAGATAGGGCAGCATGGCGCGCGAGGCCTCCTCGATGCCGGTGCGCGCGATGGCGCAGCAGACGTAAAAGCCCACCCCCGCCGGCGGCATGAAGGCGCCGAGCCCCATGGCGATGATCAGCACGATGCCGTAATGCAGCTCGCTGATGCCGATCTGGCCGGCGATCGGGAGGAGCAGCGGCGCCAGCACGTTGAGCGCCGGCAATCCCTCGAGCAGCGAGCCCACCAGCACCAGGAGCGCGATCGATCCCAGCATGAAGAGCGCGGTGCTGTCGTCGACGCCGTGCAGCAGCGCCACCAGCCGCTGCGGCACATAGGCAAGCGTCAGCGCCGAGGAGAAGGCGTTGGCCGCGGCCAGGATGAAGAGGATCATGCCGGTGAGCGCCGCGCTGTCGGCGAGCGCGCGCTGGAAGCCGCGCGCGTCGAGCGCGCGATAGGCAAGGCTCGCCAAAAGCAAGCCATAGACCACCGCGAAGGCTGAAACCTCGGTCGGTGTCGCGACGCCGAGCAGGATGCCGGCGAACAGCATCGCCGGCATGAGCAGCGCCGGCGTGGCCGTGAGGGCGGAGCGCGCCACGACGGCAAGCGGCGCGCGCGGACGCGCCGGCGGATGGCTGCGGCGCGCGCGCAGATGGATCAGCGCCATCAGGCAGAGCGCGATCACGCCCGCCGGGATGAGGCCGCCGATGAACAGCGCGGCGATCGACAGCTTGGTGATCGAGCCCAGGATCAGCATGGCGATGCTGGGCGGCACGGTCTCGCCCATCGTCGCCGAGGCCGCCAGCACCGCCGCGCCCTCGGCAAGGCTGTAGCGCTCGCGCTTCAGCATGTCGCGCATCACCGAGCCCACCGCGGCAACGTCGGCGCTCTTGGCGCCGGAAAGGCCGGAGACGAGATACATGCTGACGACCATGACCTGGAAGAGGCCGCCGCGGAGATGGCCGACGCAGGCTTGCACGAAGGCGACGAGCCTGAAGCTGATGCCGCCGCGCTCCATGATGAGGCCGGCGAAGATGAAGAAGGGCAGCGCCAGCAGCACGAAATTGCCGGTGCCCTGCACCATGGTCTGCGGGATCGCCGCCAGCGGCACGGCGCCCGACGCCCAGAGATAGCCCGCCGTCCCCAGCAGCAGCGCGAAGGCCACCGGCAGGCCCGCCAGAAGCGCGATGAAGAGCAGCGCCAGCGCCAAGGCGATCGCGCCGTCGCCGGCGAGCAGCGGCAGCCACGCCGCGCGCGTCGCCAGCGCCGCGCCGAAGGCGAGCGCCAGCGCTATTGCCGGCGCCGGCCATTGCCGGCGGTGAAAGCGGCCCAGCCGCTCCGCCGCGTAGAGCGCCAGCAGCAGCATGCCGGCGCTGAGCGGCAGCGCGTTCGCGGCGGCCGGAAGCTGCAGGATCGGCGTGCGCTCGCTCCAGCTCGCCGCGATGACCGGCCAGGACGCCGCGGCGACCACTGCCGCCAGCACCAGCACCAGCAGGTCGGCGAGCGCCAGCGAGAGCCGCCGCGCGCGCTCCGGCAAAAGGTCGATGGCGACGCGGACGAAGCCGTGATGGCCGTGGCCGAAAGCGATCGCGCCGCCGATGAAGGTGAGCGTCGACAGCGCCAGGCGCGCGATCTCGTCGGTCCAGAGAAAGCCGATGCCGAAGAGCAGCCGCGCCAGCACGTTGACCAGCACCACCGCAAGCTCGCCCAGCAGCGCCGCCGCCAGCACGGCCTCGCCCGCCGCGTCGATCAGCCGCAGCGTCAGGCCGCGGCCCAGCCGCGGTAGGCCGCTTGCCGCCTCCTCGGCGCCGCTGCTCATGGTTTCCTCCCCGCGCCGCCGATTACAGCCGAAGGTCTCCGCCTTGTCATAGATTTTCTTGACCGCGGCGCGGCGCTTCGCTCCAATCGCCGCCGTAAAACGCCGCCGCGCCGCGGCGCACAACGACACGGGGAGGGGAGATCCGATGCGCCGCAGGGCCTTTATCCGGGGCGGCGCGAGCGCCGCCGCCCTTGCCGTCGCCGCGCCGCGCCTTGCCCGCGCCGAGGCGCCGCTCACCTTGCGCTTTGCGCATTACGCCGCCGAGGACCACCCCGCCCACACCGCCGCCAGGCAATTCGCCGCCCGGGTCGAGGAGCGCAGCGGCGGCGCGGTCAAGATCGCCCTCTTTCCCAACAGCGTGCTCGGTTCGCCGCCGGAGCTGACGCAGCAGATCAAGCTCGGCCTCATCGACATGGGGCTGCCCACCGAGGGCCAGCTCGACAAATACGACAAGGCCTTCGCCACGGTCGAAGTGCCCTTCGCCTTCGACGACCTCGCGCATGTCTATCGCGTGCTCGACGGGCCGGCGGCGGCGTGGTGGACGCCGCTCGCGGAGAAGCAGGGCTTCATCCTGCTGGCGCCGTGGGAATACGGCTTCCGCAACGTCACCAACAATGTCCGCCCGATCAACGCGCCCGAGGACATGAAGGGGCTCAAGATCCGCACGCCGCCCGAGATCCAGATCCAGGCGGCGATGGAGGCGCTCGGCGCCACCGTCACCGCCATCGCCTTTCCCGAGGTCTATCTCGCGCTGTCGCAGGGCGTCGTCGACGGCGAGGAGAATCCGGTCGCGGTCATCTACTACAACAAGTTCTACGAGGTGCAGAAGCACCTGGCGTTGACCCGCCACGTCTACAACAACATGATCCATACGGTGAGCGCCGCGTCCTGGCCGAAGCTCAGCCCGGCGCAGCAGCAGATCCTGCGCGAGGAGAGCGCGGCCGCGGGCGCGCTGATGCGCAAGCTCATCGCCGATCAGGAGGCCGACCAGCTCGCCGGGATGGAGGCGGCCGGCATCAAGCTGACGCGGCCCGATCTCGCGCCCTTCCGCGCCAAAATGGGGCCGGCGATCGAGCGGGTCGCCGCCTTTGCCGGCGAGGACAACGTCAAGAAGTTCATGGCGATGGTGGAAAAGGCGCGCCACGCATGAGCCGCGAGCGCTATCGCGCGCTGTTCGACCTCAGCGGCCGGACGGCGCTGGTGCTGGGCGCCGCCTCCGGCATCGGCAAGGCCTCGGCCGAGGCGCTGGCGGCGCTCGGCGCCGCCGTCATCTGCGCCGATCGCGACGCGGCCGGCGTCGCCGCGACGGCGGCGGCCATCGGCGGCGAGGCCGAGGTGGTGGATGCGGCAAGCGGCGCCGGGATCGACGCGCTGGCGGCGGCCGTCGCCAAGCGCCATCCGCGCATCGACGTCGCCGTGACCACGCCCGCGGTCAACATCCGCAAGACGATCTTCGACTACACCGAGGAGGATTTCGACCGCGTCGTCGGCCTCAACCTCAAAGGCGTCTTCCATTTCCTGCGCGCCTTCGGCCGCATCATGGCGGCGCAGCGCGGCGGCAGCCTCATCGCCTGCTCCTCGATGCGCGCCATGACGCTCGAGCCCGGCCTTGCCGTCTACGCCGCCACCAAGGCCGGCATCATCCAGCTCGTGCGCGGGCTTGCCGCCGAAATCGGTCCCGCCGGCGTGCGCGTCAACGCCATCGTGCCGAGCATCGTCGAGACCGCGCTGACGGCGCCGCTCAAGGCGCGGCCCGAAATCTACGACGCCTATGCCGCGCACACCGTCTTCCGGCGCTGGAGCGGCGCCGACGAGGTTGCCGGCGCCGTCGCCTTTCTCGCCTCCGACGCGGCGAGCTACGTCACCGGCAGCGCGCTGGTGGTGGATGGCGGCTGGACGGCGATCGACGGCCCGCCGACCGGCCTCACCCGCGCCGGGAGCTGAGCGCCGCTTGCGCCGCTCTCGGCGGCGGCGCGAAAATCGGCTATATCGCGCGATGAGAGGAGCACTCATGTTCGATCGCGACGCGCCGTCTTCGTCCACCCTCGTCATCCTGACCGGCGCCGGCATCAGCAAGGAAAGCGGGCTCGATACTTTCCGCGATGCCGACGGGATCTGGGCGCGGGTGCGCATCGAGGACGTGGCGACGCCCGAGGCCTTCGCCCGCGACCCTGTCGGGGTCCATGCCTTCTACAACGAGCGCCGGCGCGGCCTCGGCGCCGCCGGCATCGAGCCCAACGCCGGGCATCTTGCGCTGGCGCGGCTCGAGCGGCTTTGGCCCGGCGAGTTCCTCCTGGTGACGCAGAATATCGACGATTTGCATGAGCGCGCCGGCTCGGCGAAGCTCGTTCACATGCATGGCGAGCTGCTGAAGGCGCGGTGCGAGCAGTGCGGCGCCGTGCATCGCCATGCGGGGGATCTGTCGATTGCGACGCCCTGTCCCCTGTGCGCCGGCGAGGGCGGCATGCGGCCTCATGTCGTGTGGTTCGGCGAGATGCCCTTCGAGATGGATCGCATCGATGCCGCCCTGGAGCGTTGCGGCCTTTTCATCTCCATCGGCACCTCCGGCAACGTCTATCCCGCCGCGGGCTTCGTGCAGCAGGCGCTGCTCCGCCGCGCGCACACCGTCGAGCTCAATCTCGAACCGTCGGAAGGCGCCAGCCTCTTCCGCGAGCGCCATTACGGCCCCGCCAGCGAGATCGTGCCGGCTTTCGTCGAGCGCCTGCTCGGCGATACGCGGTGAGTGGCGGCGCGGCGGCTGCCGTCCCGCTGGGGCCGATTGATCCTCGCTGGGGCGGGCGTCATACTTTGTGGAGCTGAGGCGCGAGGGGATCATGGGCATCGCGGTCAGGCCGCTCCATCCGCATCTCGGCGCCGAGGTCACCGGCGTCGATCTCGCATCGCCGCTGCCGCCCGAGACCTTCGCCGCCATCGAGGCCGCCTTCAACCGCCATGCCGTGCTGGTGTTTCCCGGCCAGCCGCTCGGCGACGAGCAGCAGATCGCCTTCTCGCGCCATTTCGGCCCGCTCGAGACCAGCCCCGAATACGCCGGCAGCAAGAAGTCGCGGCTCGAGCGGCCGGAGATCGCCGACGTCTCCAATCTCGATCCCGAGGGCCGCGTCATGTCGGCCGAGGACAAGCGGCTGCTGTTCAACCGCGGCAACCAGCTCTGGCACACCGACAGCTCCTTCAAATTCGTCCCGGCGCGCTGCTCGCTGCTCTCGGCGCGCGAGATTCCGCCAAGCGGCGGCGAGACCGAGTTCGCCGATCTCCGCGCCGCCTATGACGCGCTCTCCGAGGAGAGGAAGCGCGCGTTGGACGGCCTCGTCGCCGAGCACAGCATTTTCCGCTCGCGCGCCCAGATCGGCTTCACCGAGTTCAACGAGGAGATCCGGCGCGAGCTGCCGCCGGTGCCGCAGCTCCTGGTGCGCCGCCATCCCGGCTCAGGGCGCAAGACGCTGTATCTCGCCGCGCATGCGTCCCATGTCATCGGCTGGCCGCTGGAAGAGGGCCGCGCGCTGATCGAGGAGCTGATCGCGTTCGCGACCGAGCCGCGCTTCGTCTATTGCCACCGCTGGTCGGTCGGCGACCTCGTGATGTGGGACGACCGCTGCACCATGCATCGCGGCCGTCCCTATGACGACACGCGCCATCGCCGCGACATGCACCGCACCACCGTCTCCGACGAGCTGAATTCGGTCGAGCGCGAGCGCCGGGAGACGGCGGCATAGCCGCCCGTGCGTCCTTCCAAACGCGCCGGCTCAGTCCCCAAGCCTTGGCGACGGAGGGGTGCATGCGTATCATGAGTCCGGAGCTTCCGCCCTCTCCACCCCGCGGGGCGACTCTCGGGTTTGCCAAACTCGGCACTACGTCAGCGACGCACGCTAATTTTTGTGTCGCCGGTGTACACCAGCGACGTAGGGTCGCCCGCAAACTCAGGATGCTGTAGTCTCGTCCCATGCGCGCGCATGCCGCCCCCCGCGAAGACGCCTTCGACCGCCTGATGGCGGAGGTGCGCGCCTGCGCCCATTGCGTGCCGCATCTGCCTTTGGGGCCGCGGCCGGTGCTGCGCGGCCTGCCCTCGGCGCGGCTTCTCATCACCAGCCAGGCGCCGGGCACGAAAGTGCATGAGACGGGCCTCTCCTTCAACGACCGCAGCGGCGACCGGCTGCGCCAATGGCTCGGCATCGACCGCGACACTTTCTATGACGAGCGCCGCGTCGCCATCCTGCCGATGGGTCTCTGCTATCCCGGCCGCTACGAAGCCGGCGGCGATCTGCCGCCGCGGCCGGAATGCGCGCCGCTCTGGCACGCGCGCCTGCTTGCCGCCTGGCCGCGGGTCGAGCTCACCCTGCTCGTGGGCTCCTATGCCATCGACTATTACCTGAAGGGACGCCGGCAAAAGAGCATGACCGAGACGGTGCGCGCCTGGCGCGATTTCCCGCCCGCGATCCTGCCTTTGCCGCATCCGAGCTGGCGCACCACCGCCTGGGAGAAGCAGAACCCCTGGTTCGCCGCCGAGCTGCTGCCGGAGCTGCAACATCGGGTGCGCACTCTGCTATAGTGTGCGGTATCGGACATGCTCGCAATAGTATGTGAGATTATCGATACGTTGCTTTAATCAGTCTCCGCACTATATACGTGCATAACTGTCGCGCAGTGCAACCTGAATCTCGGCGATGAGAAGGTTGTGCGGCTTATGAAGAGGCACGCTGGCGCATACCTCAAATACTACTATAACAAGGGATTGATGCACTTAGAGCGGAAGGAATCGCAACCGCACTGAAAAATTGTAAGATATGCTTAGCCAGTGCTAACCTTTTTCTCCTTCGCCCGATCAAGAATGAAATCGGAAATTTCCTTGGCGCGCTCCTTGACAACCTTGGAAAGCTCTTCCGTTAGCCTCGGATCAGAACCACGTGTGCGCCCCAGCTTCGCAGCGACTTCCTCCACTGAACGGCCGGAAGTCTGCGCCATCATCGCCAAATCGTCCTTCCTTACTGCGGTGGCCATGATCAGAATCCCCTAATTGTCCGCTCCACGATTCGGATCGGATGGTGGGATCAAAGAGTCAAATTTCCATGCTAGATCAATGGTTAATAGACGACCGATTGCCCCTCTATCCAGCACTTGAAGAATCATAAGCTACCTCGATCGTGCTGGCAATAACACTGGAAGCGTGTACTAGGACGAGGGCGTTCGCCTTGTCAAACCGATTTGGTAGATTGCTGGTCGCGACGAGCACGCCGAACGGTTTGGTATCGCCCAGCGCACTGATGGGTTGGGACACAAAGGATCTGTAGGTGGCAGCATCGTACGGCTGTTCCTTTTCACCCGCGGCCATTAGGTCTCGGATCGCCGGAACTTGAGCGTCGGGAGTGATCAACGCATCGCGCCGTCGAAATGCGTGACCAACATGTCCCTCTCCATCCCGCCAATGACGTCCGTCCCCCTTCGATGGATGCTGGGGATGTCTGTCGCGCCACACAGGTATCAGTTCCTGCGTCTGCTCATCCCATAGGTATACGGCGAAATTCCAAAGCTCATTCCTCTCGAACGCAAAATATTCCTCCCGTCTCGCGACGATCTGCCCGCAGATCGCCTTCACTGCATTTTTTAACTGGTCAGGGGTGGTTAGGCGTCCTTCCGCATAACCGCGCACCATGATGTTCCATGCCAAAAGGTGCTCCTGAAGCAGGGACATATAGACGATATTGAATGAAAGATTGTTGTTTTTAACTTTTTCCTGATCTAAATCAATGTAATACTCGGCCGCTAACGGCATTTCTATAGTAAGGCCTGCATATAGACAGGATATTATAATAACAAAAATCAACGGAAGCCAAAATAATAATGGATTTATTATTATCAATTCATGATAATATACAACGAAAACGCCCACCAAGATAGGTATCGCTACTGAACAGATAACGCTGGATATTCTGGCGAACTTAACTAAAGATGCGATCGACCTGCGGATTTGGTCCAACATTGTTGCCCCCTGTCCGAAAAGTACTTTTCGGTTGTATAGACAACTAAAGATGCCATTTTTTAACCCGGCAGCAAATGGGAGAAGCTGGGGTTCGCGCCCTGCTTGGCTGGTTGGGAGATGCTTGTCGTGGTAGCCGTCGCGGATCATTTCATCCAGCTCGCCGGCTCCGAGAATCATGCGACTGACCGTGCGGCAAGGATTTTTCTGGTTTGTGAAGTATTGTCGAAGCTGGAATTGCGCGGTATCAGGGCCACGCCACTTTGAAAAATCTGGTTCCTTTCGCGCTCGAGTAGTGCGTCGATGCGTCACCTGATCTTTCGTTGGTGGGCGCGCCGGATATGCGATAGGCGGCGCTAACCCTCCCGCTCGATCCGCTCCATGTCCTCGTCGCTGAAGCCGAAATGGTGGCCGATCTCGTGGATCAGCACGTGGCGCACCACCGCCGGAAGGTCTTCGCCGGTCTCGCACCAATAGTCGAGGATCGGCCGGCGATAGAGGAAGATCAGCTCGGGCTCGGCGCGCGGGTCCATCACGCTCTGGCGCGGCAGTGCCACGCCGCGATAGAGCCCCAGGATGTCGAAGGGGCTCTCGAGCCCCATCTCCTCCTCGGTTTCGGCGTCGGGGAATTCGACGACGCGGATGACGACGCGGCCGAGATGGCGCGCCAGCGCCGCCGGGATCGTGGCGAGCGCGCGCTCGGCCATCGCCTCGAGGTCGCCGAGGCTCGGCGGCGGGCCGAATCCGGTCACCGCTTGATCTCTCCGCGGCGACGCGCCAGTACTGCCTCAGTCAGGTTCAATCCGGGAGGGGAGGCATGGTCGAGCGTCTGGTCGGCGCGGCGCGCAAGGCCGCGATCAAGGAGCTTCACGGCTGGTCCGAGGTCGAGGACCGTGACGCCATCCGCAAGACCTATCACTTCGGCACCTTCGTCGAGGCCTGGGGCTTCATGAGCCAGGCGGCGCTGATCGCCGAGAGGATGGATCATCATCCCGAATGGTTCAACGTCTACAACCGCGTCGAGGTCATCCTCACCACCCATGACGTGGGCGGGCTGTCGGAGAACGACCTGCGCTTCGCCCATGCCATCGACGAGCTTGCCCCGCCCCGCGACAAGGAGCGCAGCCGCTAGCCCGGAATCGCGGGCGGCTATTTCGGCGCCATCCTGAGCGCGCCGTCGAGCCGGATGGTCTCGCCGTTGATCATCGGATTGGCGATGATGTCGAGCACGAGGCGGGCGTATTCCTCGGGCCTACCCAGGCGCTGGGGAAACGGCACCGATTTGCCGAGGCTCTCCTGCACCGGCGGCGGCAGGCTCGCCATCAGCGGCGTGGCGAAGAGGCCGGGGGCGATGGTGTTGACGCGAATGCCCGCCGCGGCGAGCTCGCGCGCCGCCGGGAGCGTCAGCGCCACGATGCCGCCCTTGGAGGCGGAATAGGCCGCCTGGCCGATCTGGCCTTCGAAGGCGGCGACCGAGGCGGTGGAGACGATGACGCCGCGCTCGCCTTCGGCCAGCGGTTCGAGCTTCTGCATGTCGGCGGCGGCGAGCCGCATCAGGTTGAAGGTGCCGATCAGGTTGACGTGGATGACGCGGCTGAACTGGTCGAGCGGATGCGGCCCCTCGCGGCCGACGATGCGCGCCCCGATGCCGATGCCGGCGCAGTTGATCAGCACCCGCGCCGGCCCTTGCGCCGCGCGCGCCTTGGCCACCGCCTCCTCGCCGCTCTTGGCGTCGGCGACGTCGCAGCGGATGGCGATGCCGCCGATCTCGGCCGCCACCTTCTTGGCGTTGTCCTCGTTGATGTCGAGCACCGCGACTTTGGCGCCTGCCTTGGCGAGCGCGCGCGCCGTGGCCGCGCCGAGGCCCGATCCGCCGCCGGTGACGAGTGCCGCTTGACCCCTGAGCTCCATGCCTCTCCTCCTTATATCCCCGGCCGATGCTTAGCAGATCGGTCGCCCGGCGGCGATACCGCCTTGGCGCGCTCCGCCGGCGGGGAGGCTCGGATCGCCCTCGCCGGGTGTTGGCGGCAAGGGGCGCGCGTGCTATGCCGCAGCCAGCAAGACAGGGATGCGCCGGCCGAGGCCGCGCGGGAGCGGGTCGATCATGGTGAACAAGGTCTATCCCAGCGCCGATGCCGCTCTGGCCGGCTTGCTGCGCGACGGCATGATGATCATGTCCGGCGGCTTCGGCCTCTGCGGCATTCCCGCGGCGCTGATCGAGGCGGTCCGCGAGTCCGGTGTCCGGAATCTCACCGTGGTCTCCAACAACGCCGGCGTCGACGGCGCCGGGCTGGGACTGCTGCTGGAAAGCCGGCAGATCCACAAGATGATTTCTTCCTATGTCGGCGAGAACAAGCTCTTCGCCCAGCAGTTCCTCGCCGGCCAGCTCGAGATCGAATTCAATCCGCAAGGCACGCTGGCCGAGCGCATCCGCGCCGGCGGCGCCGGCATCCCCGCCTTTTTCACCAAGACCGGCGTCGGCACGACCATTGCCGAAGGCAAGGATCTCCGCATGTTCGACGGCGAGCGCTACGTCATGGAGCGCAGCCTGGTCGCCGATCTCGCCATCGTCCATGCCTGGATGGGCGATAGCGAAGGCAACCTCGTCTATCGCAAGACCGCGCGCAACTTCAACCCGATCATGGCGACGGCGGCCAAGGCGACGGTCGCCGAGGTCGAGCATCTCGTGGCGCCCGGCGAGATCGATCCCGACCACATCGTCACGCCGGGCATTTTCGTGCAGCGCGTCGTGCACGTGCCGCACATGAAAAAACTGATCGAGCAGCGCACCGTGCGCAAGCGCCCAAGCTGAGGAGACCGGCATGCCCTGGACACGCGAGGAAATGGCGGCGCGCGCGGCCAAGGAGCTGCGCGACGGCTTCTACGTCAATCTCGGCATCGGCATTCCCACCCTGGTGTCGAACTACATCCCGCCCGGCATGTCGGTGCAGCTCCAGAGCGAGAACGGCATGCTCGGCATGGGCCCCTTCCCCTATGAGGGCGAGGAGGATCCCGATCTCATCAATGCCGGCAAGCAGACGGTGACGGAGCTGCCGACCACCAGCTATTTCTCCAGCGCCGACAGCTTCGCCATGGTGCGCGGCGGGCATATCGATCTCTCGATCCTCGGCGCCATGCAGGTGGCCGAGAACGGCGACCTCGCCAATTGGATGATCCCCGGCAAGATGGTGAAGGGCATGGGCGGCGCCATGGATCTCGTCGCCGGCGTCAAGAAGGTGGTGGTGGTGATGGAGCACACCGCCAAGGACGAGAAGAAGCTGCTGCGGCATTGCACCTTGCCGCTCACCGGCGCCGGCGTCGTCGACATGGTGATCACCGATCTCGGCGTCTTCACCATCGACAAGAAGGGCGGCCGCGGCATGACGCTGATCGAGCTCGCGCCCGGCGTCACCTTCGACGAGATCCGCGCCAAGACCGACGCTAGCTTCCACCTCGCGGCGTAGCTGGGCAGCCCCCGCCGCGTGCCTATCCGCGCCGCCTGGTCTCAGCGGCGGAAACGCCCGTGCCCGAAGAAGCCGACGCCGACGAAGCCCGGGTAATAGCCATAGGGATAGCCATAGGCGTAGGCGGGATAGCCGTAATAGCCGTAATAGGGATAAGCGTAAGGGTAGGGATAACCGCCGTAATAGGGATAGCCATAGGCGCCGGGCGGCGCGTTGAGCGCGCTGGGCACGCTCTCGCCCTTGGCGGACATGCACTGGATGTAGCTCATGTCGTATTGCTGCTGCACCGCCGCGGCGGAATAGCCCGCGGCGCCGAGCCCGGTGGCGCCGCCGAGGAACAGGCCGCTGCCGGCGCCGATGGCGGCGCCCGCCGCCGGGTTGCCGGCCGCGGCGCCGATGGCGGCGCCGGCCGCCGCGCCCAGCACAGTGCCGAGCGCGGCGCTGGTGGCTTCGCTGTTATTGGCGGCTTGTCCGGGCGTGGTGCCGCCGGTCTGGGCCGAGGCGTATTGCCGGCAGGTCGCGTCATCCTGCTGGAAGGTGGCGAAATCCTTGCCCTGTGCCGGCAGCGCCATGACGCTGGGGCCCGGCGGCGGCGCCACGGCGCAGGCGCCAAGCGCCAGCATTCCGGCGAGAGCGGCGACTTTCTTCACGGGGCGCATCGAGCTCTCCCTTCTCTTGCGGGTTCGGCCATCCGTCCACCATAAATATAGGGCGGCCTGTCCCTTTTCGTTATAGGCGGCTGGGGCGCCAGGCGTTCCCGCGATCTTACGTCGCGCCGCCTTCCCGCCGGGTCATCTTTTCGTGAACGCGCCGCTCAGAGCGCGGGCTCGGCGATGCCGCGGCGGCGGCAGGCGGCGATGAGCGTGTTGCGCAGCAGGCAGGCGATGGTCATCGGCCCGACCCCGCCCGGCACCGGCGTGATCGCGCCGGCAATGCCTTGCGCCTCGGCGAAGGCGACGTCGCCGACGAGCCGGCTCTTGCCGCCGGCATCGGGAAGGCGGTTGATGCCGACATCGATCACCGTGGCGCCCGGCTTGATCCAGGTGCCGCGCACCAGCTCCGGCCGGCCCACCGCCGCGACCAGGATGTCGGCGCGGCGCGCGATCGCCGGCAGGTCGCGGCTTTTGGAATGCGCGAGGCCGACGCTGCAATTCTCGGCGAGCAGCAGCGCCGCCATCGGCTTGCCGACGATGGTGGAGCGGCCGAGCACCACCGCCTCGGCGCCGGTGAGGCTGCCCAAGGTCTGGCGCAGCAGCATCAGGCAGCCGTAAGGCGTGCACGGCACCAGCGCCGTGCCGCCGCTCCACAGCCGCCCGACGTTTTGCGGGTGGAAGCCGTCGACGTCCTTGGCCGGGTCGATCGCCTCGATGATCCGGCGAGGATCGATCTGCGGCGGCAGCGGAAGCTGCACCAGGATGCCGTCGATGGCGGGATCGGCGTTGAGCGCGGCGACGAGGCGCAGCAGCTCCGCCTCGCTGGCCGCCGCCGGCAGCCGATGCTCGATGCCGTCGAGCCCGGCCGCGCGCGTCGCCTTCGCCTTGCTGCGCACATAGACCTCGCTGGCGGGATTCTCCCCCACCAGCACCGCGGCGAGGCCCGGCACGATGGCATGCTGCGCCTTGAGCGTTGCCGCCGCGGCGGCGACGCGCGCGCGCAGGGCTTCGGCCGCGGCCTTGCCGTCGATCAGCCGCGTTTCAACCATGGGCCGAGCCTTTCCGTGAGCTGAGCGGCGAGCGCCGCGGGATCGCCCGCGATGTGCAGCAGCTTGCGCCGGTCGGCGGCGCCGAGCACGAGCTGGATATCGCGCCGCTTGAGGCCGAGCGTCTTGGCCAGCAGCGCGAGCAGCGCGTCATTGGCCTTGCCCGCCTCGGGCGGCGCCGTCACCGCCACTTTGAGCGCGACCCCGCCGCTGCCGTCCTCGATCAGCCCGACGATCCGCGATGCCGCGGCCTTGGGCGCGAGCCGCACGGCAAGGCGCACTCCGTCCGGCGCGGCGGCGAAAGGGACCACGCCTAGAGCCGCGCGAAATAGATTTCCACCTGGATCAGTTCGCGCTCGATGAGCCACAGGATCAGCAGCAGGATGATCGGCGAGATGTCGAGGCCGCCGAGATGGGGCAGGAACTGGCGGATCGGGCGCAGCGCCGGCTCGGTTGCGCGATAGAGGAAGTCGCCGATCATGGCGACGGGGCGGCTGTAGGTGTTGATGACGTTGAAGGCGATGAGCCAGCTCATCACCGCCGAGATGATGACGATCCACCAATAGATGTGCAGCAGCGCGATGACGACGTCGATGACCGGAATCAGGAACCCGCCCATGAACCCGCCCGTCCCCCTTTCGCGAAGCGGCGGTAGGCTAGCCGTGGTAGCCTGGAGGCGCAAGGCCGGCGGCCGGACTCGCCCTGTCGGCTCAGCCTTGACAGTTCCCGGCGCCCGCCCACATAGTCGCCCGCCGTCGCGGGGCAGTAGCTCAGTTGGGAGAGCGCGACGTTCGCAATGTCGAGGTCAGGGGTTCGATCCCCCTCTGCTCCACCATTCAAACCCGCAGGAATCCCAGGTTCCTGCGGGTTTTCGCTGTCCTGACGGTCGGCAACGCTCGGCAGGTTTCGGCGGAACCGTGCCGGAACTCGGCGGCTTGGGCGGCGCAAATCTCGTGCAGTCCGTTCCAGGCGCGTTCGCGCCGCTGCCTGCTCTTCGGCTAGTGTACCGTGTCCAACAAATGATTCCGGACCTCTCCAGCCGTCATGGCCGTGCTTGTCACGGCCATCCAGTGCGTCCGCCACCCGCTGCGAGACATGGCTGGGCCTCCCCTACGGGCGGCCCGGCCATGACGTTCAACGGAATGAACCGTTAGAGTCACAGCCTAGGTCCTTGCCTGAACTATCTGCGGGGATTGAAAGTTAGAGGCGGCAGCGTATATTCATTGTTTACACAGGATCTGGTCGATCGCCGGAGGCCGCGATGATTGTAAAATTTGCCAAGTGGGGAAACAGCATCGGCGTTCGCATCCCCGCGGCCTTTGCGGAGGAGGTTGGGGCCATAGAAAATGGCACCGCGGAACTGTCGATCGAAGGGCGCAAACTCGTTTTGACACCCGTAGAGGAGATTCCAACCTTTGATCTCGATGAACTCGTCGCAAAAATCACGGACGCGAACCGTCATGAGGAGATCTCCACGGGACACGCCGTTGGCGCCGAATTTGGCTGATGCGTGCCGCGCCGCCGCCTTATTGTCCGGATGCGGGCGACATAATTTGGCTTGATTTCAATCCTCAGACAGGACGCGAGCAGGCGGGGCGGCGACCGGCTCTCGTTTTAACGAAGCGAAAATACAATCAGGCAAGTCAGCTCTGTGTACTTTGTCCGATTACGGGGCAACCAAAGGGCTACCCGTTCGAGGTTGCTATCCCGGCGGATCTTCCCGTGGCGGGCGTCGTGCTTGCGGATCAAGTCAAGAGCCTTTGTTGGCACGCGCGCAACGCCCAGCTTATTTCCGTCGCCCCGCCAGCGCTGTTGGGACGGGTTCGTGGCATGATAAAAGCCCTTTTGCAAATTCCCTAAGCGCCACGATCTGCCGCTTCTCTTCAAGAGACCAAGCTCGCCGCCGCCGGCCTCCCGTCACCCCCTCGCCGCTCCCCTCCGCCAATGACTGTTCCAGTCTTGACGTGGTTTTCGCAGGTCATTGGGCCGCTCACCACCGGCTCGCCTGTGAGCGTGGCGCTGTCGCGATTGATAGTCTCGATGTGGACGGGAATGAATTTGAACGAACCGAAGACTCTGCTCCACCAGTCAAACCCGCGGGAATCCCAGGTTCCAGGTTCCTGCGGGTTTTTCATGGCCCGGCGGATCGCTCATGGTAAATTTCCGCGTCAAGCGGTGACGGCCGGAAGCGGCAGGGTTTTGCGCGCCGGCGGAGCTTGGCGAGGTCGGCATGACCAGGCACGCCTCGAGGCTTTCGTCCGCCGCGACCGGAAGGAGGAGACGTCAAGATGTCAGGGAGCCAAGTCGTTTCGCCGCAACTGCACCGGCCTTTCGCCGATCGCGTGCGGCACGTCGGCACCGAGGAGCCGTTCCGCTGGCTGGCCGCCGGCTGGTCCGATTTTCGCGCCGCCTTCGGCGCGAGCCTCGCCTATGGGCTGATCTTCGTCGTCGCCGGCCTGGTTTTGACGGCGACGCTGTTCGCCGCCGACATGATGTACCTCTTCTTTCCGCTCGCGGCGGGCTTCATGCTGATCGGCCCGGCATTGACCACCGGCTTCTACGCCATCAGCCGCGATCTCGAGCAGAAAAAGCCGCCGAGCTTCGTGCGGGCGGTGCTTGCCTTCCGGGTCAATCCGGGGCCGCTCTCTTATGTCGGGCTGGCGCTGCTGTGCCTGCTCCTGCTTTGGCTGCGCCTCGCGCAGCTCGTCTTCGCGCTCAGCTTTCCCTCGACGGTCGGGCCGGATGTGCAGTCGCTCGTCGATGCCGCGTTCTTTACGTCGGATGGGCTGGTCTTCGTGGCGATCAGCCTGGCGCTGGGCGCGGTGATCGCGGCGCTGACTTTCGCCGGCGGCGCGTTCTCGTTGCCGTTGCTGATCGATCGCCCGGTCGGCATGGTGGAAGCGGTGGCGACGAGCTGGACGGCGGTGATGATGAATCTTCCGGCGATGGCGGTATGGGCGGTGACGCTGGTGCTGCTGACCGCGGCCGGCATGGCCGCGGGATTCATCGGCCTTGCGGTGACGCTGCCCTTGGCGGGCCACGCCACTTGGCACGCTTATCGGGCGGTGATCCGCCCGGAAGGGGCGGGGCGCAGCCCTTCCGGCTGAGCGCGGCAGCGCGACGCTGCCGGACCTCGAACTGCCGCGATGCGGATCTCGCGGGGTTCGCTCCGGATGCTGTCCGCGTCACTTTTCCGCCGGAAGCTTGGTGCCGGCGATGCGGCCCTTTGCATCCTTGGCGTGCCTGGAAATCGCGGCGGTCCAGTCGGCGACGGCCTCAGGGTTGGTGATGTGCAGCCCCATCGAGGTCTTCCGCAGCCAGACGACCGCGCCGATCACGCGCCCGACGCCGCGAACCGTCAGCATCACGGTCTCGCCGATCGCGGCGGCGGGACCGATCTGCGGCGTCACCAGGCGGATCTGCGCCCCTTCCGGCGACACGTCGATGATCCGGCAATCGAGGCTGCGGCTCGACGTCCTCAGAATGCCGCGCCAATAAGTCTCGGTGCGCGGGTGCTTCCGGCGCTCCTTCAAAGGTTCGGCCGGCGCGCCTCTGTCCTGCGATTCGACGCTCATCGATCGGTCTGCGGCTTGGAAATGAGCCGGTCCCTGGGCTCGGCGGAGAGAGGCGAATCATGCATCCGCGTGATTGCCAAGAGGTAAATCCGCGTCGGCCAAATCTCGCCGGCGCTCAGGCCTTCTCGAAATCGATCCGCTCGTCGAGCGGCAGGCCCAGCAGCCTTCGGCGCAGCCCGTCCAGCGCCAGCTCGACCGCGCCGAGGCGAAGCCAATCCCGGCCGCCGAGGAGCCGCGCGCGGCGGCTCGCGACCTCCTGCGCGGTGGCGATGCCGAGCGCGATCGTGCCGCCGAATTCGAGCCGGTCCTCGCCTTCATCGACCTCGACCAGCACGGCAAGGCCGATCCCGGCGCCGGCCGCGCGCCGCGCCGCTTGCGCCACGGCCTCGGCGCGCGCGGGCTCGCCGGCCTCGCCGGGCCAGGCGCCTTCATGGCCGAGCGCGGCGGCGACCTGCGCCAAATCGCGCGACACCACCGCCCGGCGCAGCACCGTCTCCGCCCCGGGCAGCGCGGCGAGCCGGCTTGCGATCTGGCCGCCGGTGAAGGTTTCGACCAGCGCCAGCGACAAGCCGCGCGCGCCGAGCGCCGCGAGCACGACGCCCTCGAGCGTCTCATCGTCCTCGGCGATGATGAAATTGCCGAGCCGCCGGCGCAGCTCCGCCGCCACCGGCGCGAGCTTCAGCGCCGCGTCCTCGGGGCTCGCGCCGCGCACCGAGAGCTTGGTCTCGAGCTGCGGGTAATGCGCGCGAAAGCCGAGCTTGACGCCGCCGCCGGGCGCCAGCGTCTCGATGCCGGACAGCATGGCGTCGACATGCGATTCGCCGAGGCCGTAGGAATGGAACCGCTTCAGCAGGATCGCCGCCTGCGGCCCGCTGCGGGCGAGCAACCGCGGCACGACTTGCTCCTCGACCATGCGCCGCATCTCGCGCGGCACGCCCGGGGTGAAGAAGAAGCGCGCCTTGCCGATGTCGAGCGCGAAGCCGCAGGCGGTGCCGATGGGATTGTCGAGCCGCTCCGCCGTCGCCGGCAGCATCGCCTGCTTGCGGTTGTTGGGCGGCATCGTCCGGCCGCGCCGGTGGAAGAACGCCTCCATCCGCGCGAGCCAGGCCTCGTCGAGGACGAGCTCGACGCCGGCGGCGCGGGCGGCGGCTTCCTGCGACAGATCATCGACGGTGGGGCCAAGGCCGCCATTCACCACCACCGCATCGGCGCGCGCCGCCGCCAGCCGGAAGGCGTCGAGCAGCGCCTCGCGGTCGTCGCCGACGATGGTTCCCCAGCGCACGGCGAGGCCGACATCCTCGAGCTTCTGGCTCATGAAGCTGAAATTGGTATTGACGGTCTTGCCGGTGACGACCTCGTCGCCGGTGCAGATGATCTCGATGCGCATGAGAGAACCCGGATGCGTTCGGCCGGAACCCATCATATCCGACGCGCCCAGCGAGAACAGGCGGAGGCTCGCGGCGCCTATCCCGCGGCCGCCGGGCGCTGCCGGCGGGCCGTGTACCAGAGGCTGGCGATCTCGCGCCGTCCGGTGGCGGCGTCCACCAGCGTGACGACGAAGGTGGTGATGGTCGCGCCGGCGTTGTTGGACGACGGGTCGGCGCTTTTGAACGAGGTGATCTTGGCGTAGACGGTCTCGCCGGCGGCGATGCTCACAGTCTTTGCCTGCTCGGGCCACAGGCCCTCGCTCTTCGCCTCGATGCGATAGCCGCCGGGCGGCAGGTCGCGCATGATCACATAGCCGGGGCCGACCGCGCCGACCTCCTTGCCGTTGAGGAAGACCGGAACCCAGGACAGGCTCTGATAAGGCTCGAAATCGCGGTAGACGAAAAGCCGCGCGCCGTTGGCCGGGGCGGGCGACAGGCCGGCGGCGACGTCGTCGAAGGTCGGCGCCTCGCCGGCGCAGCCCGCCAGCGCCAGGGCGAAGACCAGGAAAAGCCGCTTGACGGCCGCTGTCATGGCTCCCTCAGTCCGCTGCCGGCGCGCGCATCCACGAAGATTTGGCGCGGCGCCGCCGCCGCGCCAAGCCGCTCTCACGCGGTTGTGACGGCGCCTCAGCTCGCGCCGGCGATGAAGCTGCGCAGCGAGTTCGTCTCGTATTCCATCTCGTCGAGCCGCGCCTTGACCACGTCGCCGATGCTGACGATGCCGGCGAGCAGGCCGTCGCGCAGCACCGGGATATGGCGGATGCGCCGCTGCGTCATCTCGGCGGCGAGATCGGCGACGTTGTCGCGCGGCGTGCAGGTGAAGACGCGCCGCGTCATGAGCTGCTCGACCTTGGCCTCGAGCAGGGTGCTGCCGAGCCCGGCGAGGCCGTGGACGATATCGCGCTCGGACAGGATGCCGTCGACCGAGCCGCCGTCGCGGCTCACCACCAGGGCGCCGACCCGCTCGCGCTGGAGCGTTGCGGCCGCCGCGGCGATGGTGGCATGGGGCGAGATGGTGGCGACCCGGGTTCCCTTGCCGCGCAGAATGGCTTCGACATTCATCGGTGTCTCCTCCAGACGAACCGAGGACGACCCTGACCGGTGCGGCAGTGGGCCGCCCTTTTTTGCGGAGTCGGCGCCGGCCGAGCAGGACCGGCTCCGGCGCACCTGCAAGCAGTCTATGCCGAAGCCCCGCCGGCTCCAATGGGCGACAAAAAAAGACGCAACGTCAATGGTTTGGAGTCTGGCGGCCTGGCGCCGACGTTAACCTTTGGCGCGGCTGGCCGCTTCGCTACACTGTAAGGATGATCGACAATCCCTTTTTCGAGCGCTGGACGACGCCCTTCGGCCTGCCGCCTTTCGATCGCCTCCGGCCCGAGCATTTCCCGCCGGCCTTCGATGCCGGCATGGCCGAGCACCTCGCCGAGATCGCCGCCATCGCCCGGAATCCGGAGCCGCCGAGCTTTCCCAACACCATCGAGGCGCTGGAGCGCGGCGGCCGGTTGCTCGCCCGCGTCGACAAGGTGTTCTCGAACCTCGTGCGCAGCAACACCAGCGACGCGCTCGACGCGGTGGCGCGCCTTTATGCGCCGAAGCTCGCTCAGCACCGCATGCGCATCGCCCTCGACCCCGGCCTGTTCCGCCGCGTCGCCGACCTCCACGCGCGCCGCGACGCGCTGGGCCTGGCGCCCGATCAGCGCCGCCTCCTCGACCGCCATCACCTCAACCTGGTGCGCCAGGGCGCGCTGCTGGCGCCGGCGGCGAAGGCGCGGCTGGCCGCGATCGCGGAACGGCTCGCCACGCTCCAGACCCTCTTCGGCCAGAACGTGCTGCATGACGAGAAGACTTGGCATCTGGCGCTCGGCGAGGGCGATCTCGAGGGGCTGCCGGGCTTCGTCCGCGCCGCCGCCGCCGAAGCGGCGCGCGAGCGCGGGCTCGCCGGCGGCTACGTCGTCACTCTCGCCCGCTCCTCGGTCGAGCCGTTCCTCACCTTCTCGGCGCGGCGCGACCTCCGGCGCGCGGTGTTCGAGGCCTGGACGCGCCGCGGCGCGCAGCCCGGCGCGCACGACAATTTGCCGCTCATCCGCGAGATCATAGCCTTGCGCGCCGAGCAGGCGCGGCTCATCGGCTATGACGACTTTGCCGCCTACGCCCTTGACGACACCATGGCGAAGGACGCCGCCGCGGTCGAGCGGCTGCTGCTGGAGGTATGGGCGCCGGCCAAGCGCAAGGCCGTCGCCGAGGCTGCCGAGCTGCAGGCGCTGGCGCAGGCCGACGGCCTCAACGGGGCGATCGAGCCCTGGGACTGGCGCTATTACGCCGAGAGGCTGCGGCGCGAGCGCTACGCCGTCGACGAGGCGGAGGTGAAGCCCTATTTCGCCCTTGACGACATGGTGCGCGCCGCCTTCGACACCGCCGGGCGCCTCTTCGGCCTCAGCTTCATCGAGCGCCGCGGCTTGCCGCTCTATCACCCCGACGTGCGCGCCTATGAGGTGCGCGGCCGCGACGGCGGCACGGTCGGGCTTTTCCTGCACGACAATTTCGCGCGCACGGCCAAGCGTTCCGGCGCCTGGATGAGCAGCTATCGCGACCAGGAATCCTTCGACGGCGAGGTCGTGCCGATCATCGTCAACAACAACAATTTCGCCAAGGGCGCGCCGGCCTTGCTGAGCTTCGACGAGGCCAGGACGCTGTTCCACGAATTCGGCCACGGCCTGCACGGGCTGCTCAGCCGCGTGCGCTATCCCTCGCAATCCGGCACCGCGGTGCGGCGCGACTTCGTCGAGTTCCCCTCGCAGATCTACGAGCATTGGATGTCGGCGCCGGAGACGCTGCGGCGCTATGCCCGCCACCACGAGACCGGCCGGCCGCTGCCCGAGGAGCTGCAGCAGCGCCTGCTCGCGGCGCGCAACTTCAACCAGGGCTTCGCCACGGTCGAGTACGCCGCCGCCGCGCTGTTCGACCTGGCGCTTCATCGCCACGCCGCGCCGGAGAGTCTCGATCCCGCCGCCTTCGAGCGCGAGGTGCTGGCGCGGATCGACATGCCGGCCGCGATCCCGCTCCGTCATCGCCCGGCGCATTTTCAGCACCTTTTCTCCAGCAGCGGCTACGCCGCGGGCTATTACGCCTATCTCTGGGCGGAGACGCTCGACGCCGACGGCTTCGCCGCCTTCCTCGAGGCGGGCGACGTGTTCGATCCCGCTCTCGCCGCGCGGCTCGAGCGCATCTACGCCGCCGGCGACAGCGAAGATCCGATGGCGCTCTATGCCGCCTTCCGCGGTCGCGCTCCGCGCATCGACGCGCTGCTGAAACAGCGCGGCCTCGCCGAGACCGGCGTCTGACGCAGAGGCGCCGCGCGGGCCGGCGGGGTGGCAAAGCGCCGGCGGCGGGCCTACACTCCGCCTCTTCGGCCGCACGTCACGGGACACGCCATGCTCGTCGAGCAGATCTGGACCGCCAACGCCTTTCGCAACTTCAACTATCTCATCGCCTGCGCCGAGACCGGCGAGGCGCTGGCGGTCGATCCCCTCGACCACGAGAAATGCCTGGCCGCCGCCAAGGCGAAAGGCTGGACCATCACCCAGATCCTCAACACCCATGAGCACCGCGACCACACCGGCGGCAACGCGGCGATGGTCGCGGCGACCGGCGCCAGGCTGCTGGCGCACGCCAACGCCAAGGACAAGATCGCGGGCATCGATCGCGGCTTGCGCGCCGGCGACGTCATCAGGGTCGGCAAGACGGTCGAGCTCGAATCGCTCGACACGCCGGGGCATACCATGTCCCATATCTGTTTGCTGGCGCGGGGCGACCGGCCGGCGCTCTTCTGCGGCGACACGCTGTTCAATGCCGGCGCCGGCAATTGCCACAATGGCGGCCATCCGAGCGAGCTTTACGAGACCTTCGCGGTCCAGCTTGCCAGGCTGCCGGAAGAGACGCTGATCTATCCCGGCCACGACTACATCGCGCGCAATCTCGGCTTCACGCTCGACCGCGAGCCGGACAACGCCAAGGCCAAATCGCTGCTGCCGGCGATGGAGCGGCAGGATCCCTCGAAGCCCCTGGTCACGACCTTGAAGCTGGAGAAGGAGATCAACACCTTCTTCCGGCTTTCCAGCCCGTCGGTGATCGCCCGCCTGCGCGAAGCCTTCCCCGACCTGCCGGAGAAGCCCGATGCCAAGACGGTGTTCCTGAAGCTCCGCGAGCTGCGGAACAAGTGGTGACGGCCGGGCGGGCGTCCACCCTCTCCCGATGATCCCCTTCTCCGTCCTCGACCTCTCGCCGATCCTCGCCGGCGGCAGTGCCGGCGAGGCCCTGCGCAACACCCTCGACCTTGCCCGCCACGCCGAGCGCTGGGGCTATCACCGCTATTGGCTGGCGGAGCATCACAACATGCCGGGCATCGCCAGCGCCGCCACCGCGGTGGTGATCGGCCACGTCGCCGGCGGTACCTCGACCATCCGCGTCGGCGCCGGCGGCGTGATGCTGCCCAACCATGCGCCGCTGGTGATCGCCGAGCAGTTCGGCACGCTGGAGGCGCTTTATCCCGGCCGCATCGATCTCGGCCTCGGCCGCGCGCCGGGGACCGATCCGCTCACCGCCCAGGCGCTGCGGCGCAATCTCGCGGGCGGCGAAGAGGATTTTCCGCGCGGCGTGGTCGAGCTCATGGGCTATTTCCGTCCGGCGGAGCCGGGCCAGCGCGTGCGCGCGGTTCCCGGCGCCGGCCTTGCCGTGCCGGTCTGGATCCTGGGATCGAGCCTTTTCGGCGCCACGCTTGCCGCGGCGCTCGGCCTGCCCTTTGCCTTCGCCTCGCATTTCGCGCCTGGCGACATGATAGCGGCGCTCGCGCTTTATCGCGCCCAGTTTCGCTTTTCCGGCCATGCCGAGAGGCCGCGGGTCATGCTCGGCCTCAACGTCTTCGCCGCCGAGACCGACGGCGCGGCGCGACGCCTCTTCACCTCGCTGCAGCAGGCTTTCGTCAATCTGCGCCGCGGCCGGCCCGGGCCGTTGCCGCCGCCGGTCGACGACGTCGAGGCGCTTCTCTCGCCGCGGGAGCGCTCGATGCTGGCGCAATCGCTCGCTTGCGCGGTGGTGGGCTCGCCCGAGACCGTGCGGCGCGGCCTTGCCGATTTCATCGCGCGCACCGGCGCCGACGAGATCATGATCACGGCGCAGATCTTCGACCATGCCGCGCGCCTGCGCTCCTTCGAGATCGCCGCCGAAATCCGCCGCGATCTCGCCGAAGCGGCGGCGCCGGCCGCGAGCGGCTGACGCGATCGATCGCTTGCGAAGCGCAGCCTCGGTCTCTAAGGCTGCGATCGGCGCATAGGGAAAGCTGCGAGGGAGACGGCCATGAAGGCGGTGCTGCTGGTGAAGCATGGCGGGCCGGAGATGCTGCGCTACGGCGAGGCGCCGGATCCGGTCGCGGAGCCGGGCGAGGTGGTGGTGGATATCCACGCCGCCAGCGTCAATGCCGCCGATTGGAAGGTGCGGCGGGGCGGCGGCCGTTATGCGCTCACTCGCTTCCCGCACATCCTGGGCCGCGATTTCTCCGGCGTGGTGAGCGCGCTCGGTCCCGGCGTCGCCGATCTCGCGCTCGGCGACGCCGTGTTCGGCGTCACCGAGCAAGGCGTCGAAGGCGCTTATGCGGAGAAGATCGCCGTCAAGGCGGCGATCCTTGCCAAGAAGCCCGCCCGTCTCGGCCATGCCGAAGCCGCCGCTTTGGCGCTCACCGGCCTTACCGCGCTATGGGCGATCGAGGACACGGCGAAGCTCAAGGCCGGCGAGACCATCCTGATCCAGGGCGGCGCCGGCGGCGTCGCGAGCTTCGCCATTCAGCTTGCCAAGCACATCGGCGCCACGGTGATCACGACGGCGAGCGCCGGCAATCACGCCTATGTGCGCCGTCTCGGCGCCGACCGCGTGATCGACTACAGCGCCGAGGATTTCGCCGCCGCCGTCTCCGGCTGCGACGTCGTGTTCGACACGGTGGGCGGCGCGGTGCAGGTCGCGTCTTATGCCGTGCTGAAGCCCGGCGGGCGCCTGGTCTGGATCGCGCCCGCGCCGGAAGACTTCAAGCCCGCGCGCCAGGACGTGGCGACGTTGCGCCCCAACGTCTTGCGCGACCGCGCGCATCTCGAGCGGATCCTGGCGCTGCTCGCGGCGGGCGCGGTCCGCCCGCCCGCCCTCGTCCATTACGCGCTCGCCGACGCCGCCGAAGCCCATCGCGTGAGCGAGGGACGCCATCTCCAGGGCAAGCTGGTCCTCGACGTGCGCTGAGGACAGCGCGCGGGGAGAGGGGTTTAGGTCCTCCGGTAGCTCATCAGCTCGGCCTCGGTCTTGGGCGGATGCGCGCGGAGCGCCGCCTCCTTGGGCTCGGTGCCCCAGCCCGGCCGGTCCGGCACGATCAGCTCGCCCTTCTCGATCGCCGGCAACTCCGTGAACAGCTCGTGATCCCAGGGCAGCCGGTCGATGTCGATCTCCATGATGCGCAGATTGGGCACCGCCGCGGCGAAATGCGCGTTCATGAGGCTGCAGAGATGGCCGTAGTAATTGTGAGGCGCGACGTTGATCTCCTGCGCTTCGGCGAGGGCGGCGATCTTCATCGATTGCCAGGCGCCGTTCCACACTGCGTCGATGATCGCCACGTCCATCGCCTGGGTGCGGAAATAGGGCAGGAACTCCCGGATGCCGAACAGCGTTTCGCCGGAGCTGATGGGGTGCGGGCTCCGCCGCCGGATGAGGCCCAGCGCCTCGGGGTCGTAGCAGTCGATCTCCACCCAGAAGAGATCGAGATCGGCGATCGCCCGCAGGATCTCGAGATAACCCTCCGTCTTGGCGTTGAAGTTGAGGTCGAGCAGGATGTCGATCTCGGACCCCGCGCCGTCGCGGAAGGCGTCGAGATGCGCGCGCAGGCCGCGCAGCACCGTGCGGTCGATATTGAGCGCGGCGGAGAACGGGTTGGCGAAGCCCGGCTGCCAGCCCCGAAGCACGCCGTCCTGCGCTATGAAGATGTTGGTCTTGAGCGCGCGGAAGCCCTTCTCGCGCACCTCGGCGCCCATCGCCTTGACGCCGGCGAGATCGGTGATGGCGGGCTTGTAGAAGGCGGGGTGGCTGATGCGCCAGGTGGCGCAGTGCGACCAGTAGAGCGGGATGCGGTCGCGGATCTTGCCGCCCAGCAGCTCGTAGCACGGCACGCCCAGCGTCTTGGCCTTGGCGTCGAGCAGCGCGTTCTCGATGGCGCCGATGCCTTCGGCGACCACGCCGCCCGCCGCCGGCCGGGTCAGCGCATAAAGCTCGGCGTGGATGCGCTCATGCGCCATCACCGATTTGCCGATGACGCGCCCGGACAAGCGGGCGATCGCCGCGGTGACGCCGGGCGAGCCGAAGCCTTCGTCGAACTCGCTCCAGCCGACGACGCCGTTCTCCGCCGTGAGCTTGACGAAATGATAATTCCGCCAGCCGGCGTCGCACTGCAGCGTCTCGATCGCCCTGACCTTCATCGCCTGCCTCGTTCGCCGGCGGCGTTCCGCTATCCCTTGCGCAGCGCCTTCGCGAGCCGGAGGCGCAGCGCATTCAGCTTGATGAAGCCTTCGGCCTCGCGCTGGTCGTAGACCTCGTCCGCTTCGAAGGTGACGTGCGCGAGGCTGTAGAGGCTCTTGGGCGATTTGCGCCCGACGACGCGCGCCAGCCCCTTGTAGAGCTTCAAGCGCACCGTGCCTTCGACGTTCTCCTGGCTCTCGTCGATCAGCGCCTGGAGCATCACGCGCTCGGGCGCGAACCAGAAGCCGTTATAGATGAGCTCGGCATAGCGCGGCATCAGCTCGTCCTTCAGATGCGCGGCGCCGCGGTCGAGCGTGATGCTTTCGATGCCGCGATGGGCGGCGTGCAGGATGGTGCCGCCCGGCGTCTCGTAGACGCCGCGCGACTTCATGCCGACGAAGCGGTTCTCCACCAGGTCGAGCCGGCCGATGCCGTGCGTGCCGCCGAGCTCGTTGAGCCGCGCCAGCAGGTTCGCCGGCGACAGCGCCGCGCCGTCGACCGCCACGGCATCGCCGCGCTTGAACTCGATCTCGACATATTGCGGCTGGTCCGGCGCCGCCTCGGGCGCCACCGTGCGGCTGTAGACGAATTCCTCGGGCTCGGCCCAGGGATCCTCGAGCGCCTTGCCCTCGGCCGAGATGTGCAGCAGGTTGGCGTCGGTCGAGAACGGCGCCTCGCCGCGCTTGTCGCGCGGGATCGGGATCTGGTGCCGGTCGGCATAGGCGATGAGCCGCGTGCGCGAGCCCAGATCCCATTCGCGCCACGGCGCGATCACCGTGATGTCGGGCTTCAGCGCGTAATAGGCCAGCTCGAAGCGCACCTGGTCGTTGCCCTTGCCGGTGGCGCCATGCGCCACCGCGTCGGCGCCGACCGCCTCGGCGATCTCGATCTGGCGCTTGGCGATGAGCGGCCGGGCGATCGAGGTGCCGAGGAGATATTGGCCTTCATAGAGCGCGTTGGCGCGGAACATCGGGAAGACGAAGTCGCGCACGAACGCCTCGCGAAGGTCGTCGACGAAGATCTCCTTCACCCCCATCATTTCCGCTTTCTTGCGCGCGGGCTCCAGCTCCTCGCCCTGGCCGATATCGGCGGTGAAGGTCACGACCTCGCAGTGATAGGTCTCCTGCAACCAGCGGAGGATCACCGAGGTGTCGAGCCCGCCGGAATAGGCGAGCACGACCTTCTTCACCGGACCGCTCATGACGCAGGGGACCCTTCAAGGACGCACAGCGCGCGGGAGTATAAGTGGCGGGCCGATGGCGGCAAGGGCGGGCCGGCGGCCGGCCGGAGGCGACCTACTCGCCCGCCGGCGCCGGCGCCAGGGCGGCCTCCAGCACGCGCTGGCGTCGGCCGAGCCAAAGCCCGCTGACGAGCCACAGCGCGGCGAAGCCGATCGCCGCCAGCGGCGCGATGCCCGTGCCCAGCGCGCCCAACAGCACCGTCGACCAGGCGCCGATCTGGTCGCCGAGGCGATAGACCACCGTGTCGATGAAGCCCTTGCTCTTATAGCGGTCCTCGCGCGGCAGGACCGTGAACAGGACCTCGCGCGTCGGCCGCGCGATCGCGTATTCGCCGGCGCGCCGCGCCACCTGGAACACGGCCACCGCCGCCAGCGTCGGCGCCAGCGCCAGGGCGCCGAAGCCGATCATGGTCAGGACCGGCACGATCGACAGCGCGAGCGGGACGCCGAGCAGCAGGACGATGCGGCCGGTCAGGAAGAGCTGGAAGATCAGGGTCAGCGTGTTGACGCTGAAATCGATGGTCGCGAAGAACTGGGTTTGCGCGCCGCGATCGGTAAAGCTGTGGCTGACGATGTCCGCCTGCTGGAAATAGAGGAAGGTCGAGGTGATGGCGTAGAGCAGCAGGAAGCCGCTGACGTTCAGCAGATAGGGCGAGCCGAGGGCATGGCCGATGCCGGCGACGACGCTGCCGCCGACCGGCCGCTCGGCGAGCTTTTCGCCGGGGCCCGTCGGGGGAAGGTAGTGCAGCACGGGCGACAGCCCGGCAAGGCGTCCGACGGCGAACACCGCCACCTCCAGCAACAGGGCCGCGCCGATCAGCAACGGCATGGGCGGGACATGGCGCGCGAGGCTGCCGGTGATGGCGGCGCCGGCCATCGCGCCGAGCGTCGCTCCGACCGCGACGAAGCCGAACAGCCGCTTGCCCTGCTCGGGGCTGAAGAGGTCGACATTGAGCTGCCAGAAGACGGACACGACGAAGAGGTTGTAGACCGAGATCCAGACGAAGAAGACGCGGCCGACCCAGACCGTCTGGCCGGGGCTTGCCACGGCGAGCGCCAGCGCGAACAGCAGGATGTTGGCGGCGAAGAAGCGGTAGGTGAGGGGAATGAAGCGGCTGCGCGGCAGCGTCTTGACGAGATAGGCGAAGGGCAGGTTCAGCAGGATCATGCTGCCGAGCGTGCCCGCGAACAGCCATTGCAGGTTGTTGACGCCGCCGGCGATCCCCATCTGGTCGCGGATCGGCCGCATGATGTAATAGGAAGAGAGCACGGCGAAGATATAGAGCCAGCACCAGAGCACGGCGCGCATCTCTTCGGGCCGCGCCGCGACCACCTTTTGCAGCAGCCGATGGGCAAAGGGAGGCGCCGGCTCGGGCCCGGCGGCGGGATCGGTATCGGTCAAGACCGGCCTGCGCTGTCGGTCATTTCAAGCCGGCGGCGATCTGCCGGATCTCGGCGGCGCTGTGCTCGCCGCCGAGCGGCGTTCCCGGCACGAGATACTTGCCCATGGCGAGGCCGCCGACCAGCACCGGCTCGAACCCGATCTCCCGGATCAGGTCGGTCGCGATCGCGATCGCCTTCGCGTCCTCGCCGGCGATCGGCACGCCCACCTTCTCGCCCGGGCGATGGGCGTCGTTTGCCAGGCTGC
>Ga0187781_10000172_pt1 | contig 44933 bp, 45 predicted proteins | sample 0715_SJ02_MP02_2_FD_132447 | JGI IMG/M metagenome (GOLD analysis project Ga0187781, IMG submission 132447) | Tropical peat soil microbial communities from peatlands in Department of Meta, Colombia - 0715_SJ02_MP02_20_MG | ecosystem: Environmental > Terrestrial > Soil > Wetlands > Peat | place... | reverse complement strand
GATCACCACCACCAAGAAGGGCTCGATCACCTCGGTGCAGGCGATCTACGTGCCGGCCGACGACCTCACCGACCCGGCGCCGGCGACGTCCTTCGCCCATCTCGACGCCACCACCGTGCTGTCGCGCCAGATCGCCGAGCTCGGGATATATCCCGCGGTCGACCCCCTCGATTCGACCTCGCGCATGCTCGACCCTCGCGTCGTCGGCGACGAGCATTACCAGGTGGCGCGCGACGTGCAGCGGGTGCTCCAGACCTATAAGTCGCTGCAGGACATCATCGCCATCCTCGGCATGGACGAGCTTTCCGAGGAGGACAAGCTCACCGTGGCGCGCGCGCGCAAGATCCAGCGCTTCCTGTCGCAGCCCTTCCACGTCGCCGAGGTCTTCACCGGCTCGCCCGGCGTGTTCGTCAACCTCGAGGACACGATCAAGGGCTTCAAAGGCATCGTCGCCGGCGACTATGACGACCTCCCCGAGAGCGCCTTCTACATGGTCGGCACCATCGAGGAGGCGGTGGAGAAGGCGCGCAAGATGGCGGCCGAGGCGGCCTGATGGCCGAGAAGCTGCAATTCGAGCTGGTGTCGCCGGAGAAGCTGCTGCTCTCCGAGGCGGTGGCGATGGTGGTCGTGCCGGGCGGCGAGGGCAATTTCGGTGTGCTGCCGGGCCATGCGCTGCTGATCTCGACGGTGCGGCCGGGGATCATCGACGTCTATGCCGACGAGCAGACCGCGGTCAGCGAGCGCATCTTCGTCTCCGGCGGCTTTGCCGAAGTGACGCCGGAGCGCTGCACGGTGCTCGCCGACGAGGCGGTGCCGGTCGCCTCGCTCGACCGCGCCGAGCTCGAGCAGCAGCAGACCGCGCTGGAAGCCGGCGCGCAGAGCCTGCGCGAGCAGGTGCTGCGGCTCCAAGGCGCCGAGCGCGACCAGGCGGCGGCCGAGCTGCGCGCCGCCGAGCGGCGCCTGGCGGTCGCCGCCGCCAAGCTCGCCGCGCTGGCCGCCGCTGGCGGGCACTGACCGTCGGCGGGAAGTTTTGCCCGCGCCCGGGATTTGAATTATATATGACGGCCGGCGCTGGACGATCGGACGATGGGTAGCTGGACGCTCGACGATATCCCCTGGGAACGGTTCGACCCGACGAAGGTCGACGGCGGGCTTCTGCGCATCGTCAAGGCGGCGAGCCTGGTCGAGCAGAACGGCGCCGACTATGCCCGCTATCTCTGCGGCGTCTTCCACGACGACGACACGTTCCGCCGCGTGGCGCTGGAGTGGGGCGCGGAGGAAGTGCAGCACGGCCAGGCGCTCGGCCGCTGGGCGCGGCTGGCCGATCCCGGCTTCGACCATGAGGCGGCGTCGCGGCGCTTCACCGCCGGCTTCCGCGTCGATCTCGACGCCGAGCGCTCGGTGCGCGGCTCGCGCGCGGGCGAGCTGGTGGCGCGCTGCATCGTCGAGACCGGCACCAGCTCCTATTACACGGCGCTCGGCGAGGCGGCGGCGGAGCCGGTGCTGAAGGAGATCTGCCGGCGCATCGCCGCCGACGAGCTGCGCCATTACAAGCTCTTCTACACGCATCTGAAGCGCTATCTCGCGCAAGACGACATCGGCCGCTGGCGGCGGCTCGCCGTGGCGCTGGGCCGCATCGGCGAGACCGAGGATGACGAGCTTTCCTACGCCTATCACGCCGCCAACGACGCCGTTCTGCCCTACGACCGCCGCCGCGCCGCCGCCGCCTATATGCGCCGCACCTATTCGGTCTATCGCCGGCATCATATCGAGCGCGCGATCGCCATGGTGTTCAAGGCGGTCGGGCTCGAGCCGCAAGGCCGCCTCTCCCGCTGGACCGCGCGGCTCGCCTGGTGGAACATGCGCCGCCGCGCGACGCGGCTCGCGCGGATGGCGGCTTAGCGACGGTCTTCCCCCGGCGCCGGTCCGAGCCTTCCGGACTCTCCTGAAGCACGAGGCAATTGGGCCGGTTGAACCGGCGCATCGCGGCTGACCTTTCCGCGCCGTCGCGGTGTCGAGCGCCCGCCCGCGAACCCGTCTTCTTCGAGAGCGTCATCCGCGGTGTCGACGACGTGCCGCGGGGGCAAAGCGCGAGGACAGCCGCCCGGCGCTGCCGTCGCGCCAGCCGATCGTTCGCCAAGCACGCTTGGGCAAACCGAGCGCGAGGTCCATGACCGAGACCGGTCTATGCTGTGCGTCGCGGCGCACCCGTGTGGGCCGCCGCCCGCTCAGGCGCCGTGAGCGCCGCCATCGGCTCCACGCTCTTGCGCCCACGCGACAGCAGCAGCCCGACACAATAGTCCCGCGGCGGACTTGCCCGGTCCGCAGGGCCGATCACGCTCCTCAGCCCTTCAACACGCCGCGCAAATCGCCGCTCCGTGGCCTTTGTTCCCTCAAGAGCCATCTCGGCTCCCACCAAAATGAATCCGCCAATCCCATCCCTCGCTCCCTCGGCGAACTCTGCGGCTCTTCGACTCACCTTTCTCACTCAGCAAGACTATACCTCTGGATATCTGTGAGCGTCGGACATGCCGCGTAAGATGGGCCTCGATGTTCGGGAGCCTTCTTCTTCATGGGCTTGTCCGGCGATCGTTGCAACGGGATGCGATTGCGCTCGAACATCGCGGTCCGACCGCCGCGTCGGGACGCCGAGTTGCGCCAAATCGGAGGAACCTCATGATGAACCGGGTACGGAATTCTGGAATCACGCATCCGACGCCCTATTTCTCGGAGCTCGAAGGCTTGAAGAAGAAGGTGGAATTGGACCGGTACCTGGATCGGAAAATGGAGGAGTGGAAGCGGACGGTGCCGTTCGCGTCGCATCTGAAGCAGAAGCAGATCAACATGGCCTACTATAAGAGAACGTTGATCGAGCACGTCTGGCGGATACGGCTGTCGCGCGTCAGCCAGTCCAAGGCCATCTACAAAATTGCCGGTATTTCGCCCAAGGCCGCCCAGGACTATGCGCACTATCAAGCGGACGAGATGCTCCACGACAAGCTTTACGTCAAGGATTGTCAGGCAGCGGGCATCTCGCTCGAGGACATCTACAACACGGAACCGTACCTATCGACCAAATTGTTCCAGGGCTTCTTCTATTATGCCTTGGAGCACGAGCATCCCATGGCTCCCGTCGTCTCGAACTATCTCGTCGAGTACACCCAGGCGAAACTCCAGCCCGAGATCGTGCGCTCGCTGAACGCGTCGCTCGGCGAGGAGATGGTCAAGGGCCAACAGGCGCATCTGACCGTCGATACGCGCGACGATCATTCCATGGAGATGTGGAAGATCCTGACCCAGCTCATCCTCAGCGAGGACGATTTCGAACTGGTGTTCAAGTACATCGACGACGTGCAGGAGATCCTGGCGATGTTCTTCCGCGAAATCCACGAGGACACCGTCGTCAACGCGCAGCGAAGCGCGGTCGGCTGACGCGCCGCGCAATCCGGGTGCACCGGGTCGCGCGCCTTCTGCACCGTTCGCGTGCGCCGGTCGCCGGGTCATTAGGCAGCGATCCCGGCCATGGGAACGACGGGTTTGCCTCCCGCTTCGCTGTCGCATCGCGGGCGCGGCGGTCATGCCCGTCAGGGGGCTTGTTGCCGCCGTCTTCGGCGGCTGCGGCAGGTCGATGCGAAACCCGCCTTCCGGGTCGCCGGCGCCAATTATCGGGAGATTGCGAGATGTTGCTGAAAGTGACGCCAATTTCGACTTTTTCCGGCACTTTCCGGATACCGTCCTCGAAGCCGGAAACACAACGCGCGATATTGACGGCGACGCTGGCGGAGGGAACGTCGAGGGTGTTCAACGATCTCCGATGCGACGAAACCGAAACAATGAAGAAGGCGTGTCGAACGATCGGCGGCGAAATCGTCGAGCACGACGATCATCTCGAAATTCATGGTATCGGAAGGTCGCCGGCCTACGGCAACCGCATCATCGACGCCGCCGGCTCCGGCCTCGTATTCCGAACGCTTGCCGCGCTCTCCTCCGTGTCGCGGTCGCCCGTCGTCATCACCGGAGATGCCACGTTGTGCAACCGCGTCATGGCTCCTCTCCTCGACACGCTGCGCACCCTGGGGGCCGACATACAATCGATATGCAAAGAGGGCAACGCGCCCATCGTCAACTGGGGCCGGCCGCTGCGGGGCGGGAAGTGCCGTCTGCCGGGGAACGTCAGCTCGCAGTTCATCACCGCCATCCTGCTGGCCGCGCCCTTTGCCGAACGCGCCGTGGACATAGAGATCACGGGCGAGGTCTATTCCAAGTCCTACATCAGGCAGACTTTGACCAGCATGGCGCGCGCCGGCATTTCGGTGGCGGCATCGGACGACTATCGTCATTTCCACGTGGAGCCGTCGATCTACCGGCCTCATGACACCTACATCACGGAGGACTACACCTCCGCCTCCTACCTGCTCGCCGCCGCGGCTCTGTTCAAGGGACGATCGGTGTTCACCAACGTGCACGGAAGCAGCGAACAGGGGGAAATCGCGATCGTCGATATTCTCAAGCGGCTGGGATTGCGCCTCGAATTCGATCACGCCGGCCGGTCGCTGACGGTGGAGAATCCGCACGGGACGCCCCGGGGCGACTTCGAATTCAATGCGGCCGATTTCCCCAACATCGTGCCCACTCTCGCCGCGATCGCCTGCTACGTGGACGGGACCTTCCGGGTCGTCGGCGGAAGGATAACGAGATTTCACAAGGCATCCCGCATCGAGGCCATGATCTCCGAGCTCTCAGCGGCCGGCGTGAACATCTCGGCGCTCCACGACGACGGCGTCTGCGACGGGTTCGAGGTCCGCGGCGCTTCGACCTATCCGGGATTCCGCAAGTTCTCGAGCTGGGGCGATCATCGCATCTTCATGTCGCTGTTCGTGGCCAGCCTGCGAATGCAATCGCCATGCTTTTTTTCGGGATTCGAGGACGTCCGGCTGTCATTCCCGGAATTCTTCTCCGAATTCGCCAAGGCGGGGGTGGCGACCGGCGTCGTCGACGCGATGGAAGTGGATGAGAGGAGAGCGGTTGCGTGAGATGACCGTCTTGGACCGCGCGCCGGAACAACGAGCCGCGTGAGAGGAGTATGGATCATGGACGGAACACAGATTCCCCAATATGCCCTGCGTTACCAAACGGACGGCTTCCTGCTGGTGGAGCGTCTGTTCGGCGCCGAGGACGTGCAGGAGGCGCAGAGAGCCATCGATGAGGTTCTCGACACATCGGAGCTCTCCTCGGTTGCCGAGCTCGAGCCCGGCGATCCCGCGATCGTGCGGCGGATCTGGGGACCGACCAAGCGGCACTCGTTCTTCGAGCGCATGGCGGCGGACGACAGAGTGCTCGACATCATGCAGCAACTCATCGGGCCCAACATCTTGTTCCACTACAGCAAGCTACACATGAAGGGGCCGCGGGTCGGGAGCGTCGTCGAATGGCATCAGGACTTCTCCTATTATCCCCATACGAACACCGATCTCGCCACCGCGGTCATTTATCTCGACAATACCACCAGGGAGAATTCCTGCCTCCATGTCGTTCCCGGCTCTCACAAAGGCGGTCTCGCCGATCACTATGTCGACGGGTACTTCCGCGGGAAGGTGAGCGGGGTCAACGCGCCGGATCAATCGCAGGCCGTCGCGCTCGAGGCGCCGGCCGGCAGCGTCATCTTCCTGCATTGTCTCACGCTCCACTACTCCGCCCCCAATCGATCCGACAAGCTCCGCCGCGCCTTCCTTCCGGCGTATCGGGCCGCCGACGCTTTCCCCATCTATTTCGGTCCGCATGCGAGCCATAATGAGCCGGGGATCAAGCTGTTGCGCGGCAGCCGGTCCAACTACGCCCGCGTCGAGGCGGGCAATTGGCTGCTGCCCATGGCGGAGCGCGAGTTCGGCTCGCTCTTCGACCTGCAGGAGGGAACGCATATCGTCAAGGGTGCAACGCCCTCCGGCTACGCCGAGCGCCGCTGAGGGGCATTCCGCGCCGGCGGAGGCGCCCCTTTATGCCGAGGCGGCCCGTGAGTCCGCCCGGCGCGTCCATTCGTCGGCCTGACGACGCTGTCGGCGGGCGCGCCGAGAGGGGTCCGGGCGAGGATCCCCGGAGCGAACGGCCATAGGTCGGCACGCGCATGGGCTGCGGCGCTTGCGGCCGCGGCGGACGCCGCGAGGGTCGACATGCCGTTGCCCGACTATGGACTTCGCTCGGGGCGCCAAGGTAGATAGAGATCGCCCGTTTCAGCGACACGTTCCATAGCGTCCGTTTCCGGAGCCGGAAGTGCCGAAACGGCACGGGAGCGCGGCCTCGCCTCGCCTTATTCCCCGGCGTCGGGCGCACGGCGCCGATCGCGCCCGGCGAAGCGGCGGGAGGTAAGACGAATGCCCGACATCGACGAGCTGAGGCGGTCCGTGAAGGCGTGCATGTTCGATCAGTACGGCACGATCGTGGACATGCAGACCGGCTTGACGGAAGCGGCAACGCCCTATCTCAAAGCGAAGGGGTGGACGGGGAATCCCTCCTCATTCGTGACCTGGTGGCGCCGCACGCATTTCGAGAATTCCATGATCGACGCGCTGCTCGGGAGAGAGCACACCTCCTATCGCGAGATCGGCCAACGCGCGCTCGCCCATGTCTTGGAGCGCGCCGGCATTAGCCACACGACGCACGAGGTGCGCGATCTCGTCGCCCGGATCGAGCGGCTCCGACCGTTTCCGGAAGTGCCGGAGGCGCTCGACCGGCTGCGGACGCGCTACAAGCTGGTGGTGCTGTCGAACGGCGATCCCGACATGTTGGAGGCGGCGAAGCCGCATCACGGCATTGCGTTCGATCAGGTCATTTCCGTGGCGACCGCAAACGCTTTCAAGCCGCATTTCGCGACCTATGCCAAGGCGGCCGAAATCATCGGCTTGCGCGTGAGCGAGATTCTTTTCGTCGCCAATCACGCCTTTGACTGCATCGGCGCCAAATCGGCGGGAATGAATACCGCCTTCATCAATCGCCGCCGGCGGCCTTTTGGCGCCACGCCGCATCAGCCCGATCTGTCGGTGTCCTCGATGCAGGAGCTGGCGGCCGTCATGGTCTGATCCCGGGTATCGGCGCTCGGGATCAAACGGCGAGAGGCGCGGCCTCGAGAAGGAAATAAACGAAGCTCATTCGCTCTGACGGTCGCGAATGCCGATTTATGCGGCGCCGCCGAGGTGTCCGCGGCCATGCTCCCTTGGCGACCGACATCGCCCGGCCGCGCGATCACGGCGCGAGCCGGTCCTGATCTTGTCCCTCGACGGTATCGTTTTCCCACGACGTCACGTAACGCGGTCGCTGTGCGTCTTCGTCATCCCAATAAGCGTAGGGAAGCGATTGGGGCGACATTTCGGCGTGCGGGCCGCCGTTTCCTGCCCGCGTTATCCTGTAGCCGCGCGCATCGCGGCCTACGCGTCTGCGGCGTGGTGACATCGCGATTCCCGGGCAGACGAAAGGCGGAGAGCAAGCGAGGCCATCGTCGCCATATAGGTTAGCGGCGATCTCGGGTACGCGTTAGCTGGACGAAGGTATATAAGTTCGCGGCATCTGCCGGGTTCGCCAGCGCCGGAAGGGGCGAGCGATCGTCACTTTATCTCTTTTTCGTCCGGTGCGGATCGCGGCCGAATCCTTGCCGATGCCGCCGCGAGGTCCGCCGGCCTGTCCCGCCGCATTCGGACCAGGCTCCAAACGGCCGCGGATCGTCGGCGTTCCGCCGCCGCCAAGAGGTGACGCCGGCGATGCCGGATCTCGTCCGGCCTTCTCCTCCGGCCATCAGGCCCAAGGAAGGGCATGTATTTTCGGCGAAGGAAAGAAGCTTGCGGGCGGACGGAGCAACGTGCCGGGAGCGCCCAACCTGTGACTCGCTCGCTCGAGCGTGGCTGGGTCAACCTCGTGCTGAAAAGCCGCCACTTGAGTTCCGTCCATCGGCACGACGCAGCCAAGCCGATGGAAGCGATAACCGGCACGACGAAACATCGGCTCGAGGCCGAGATAGGACACCGACACGAAGTGAGTGAGACCCGCGCCGACTCCGTAAACCTGGAGAGCCCAGAGCAATTCCATGCACAGGTCGTATCCGCCATCTGACGAAGCGGCAATAAAACGCGTCACCTCGAAGATCTTGGGGTCGGCCGGCGGCGAGCCGTCCAAGAGATAGGGAAAGACCTCCGCGAGCAGGCTGCCGCGCGAGGTATCGAGCAACCGCGTTCCTCCGGTCACTTGGCCGTCGTGATCGATCGCAATGAGGTAGACGGCATTGCTATTGTCGAACTGATCTTGCTCGAATCCCGGCTCCCGGCACGGGAGGCGCCAGCCGAGCCGCTCGACAAATACACGATGGCGAAGCGCCGCGAACAATCGTAATGTTTCGGCATGAGCATAAGCATTGGTTTTGTCGATAACCTGGATCAAGGCCGCCCCCGCATTTGCCCAAGGTACCGCCGGTCCGCGGACTCGCCAAACCTAGGCGATTTACCAGTCTGGCCAAGTCATGAAATCGCACTCGATGGCATGACGGAAGATTGTTGCAGCCGGCTTCGGCAACGAAGGAAATTCCGAATTCTCTCTGGTGCGAGCGTCAGATTTTCCCGCCGGCCATAAACATTGAATCGCATTTCGCGGCCCGCGTCGAGGCGTCCATAAGGATGATTGGCCATCCCGATCGCGCGCTGCCGGGTCGCCGATGCGGCATTGATCGCTGCGGCATTTTCTTGGCAACGCGTCGCGGTTCGGCCGGCGCATGGATCGTCGACGGCGCCGGTCTCCCGAAGAAAAGCGGCCACTCGGCGGTGCCGGCACGCCGGTGCCGCGGACAGTTCGGCAAGCAAGACAACAATCGAGTCTCGGCAACGCTATCGATTACCAATCGCAGCGCTGGACGCGGGCCGCCTGCCTTTGTACACGCATATCTATCTGCGACTTTGCCGCCTACCGGGGAGACGCACGGTGGTGTCCCAGGCAAGCGGTCGGCCGCCCGCCGAAATAGTCCGCTGCGCTTCGAGAACCCGCGGTAATGCCTTCCGTTGAGATCGCCGGACAATCGTTCAGATTTGACGAAGTGTTACGTTAGAAATATTCGATTTTCTTGGAATCCCAATTGCCTATTTTGGACACACCGGCATTCGTAATTTGGCAATAAGGGGTGCCTCCGTGACATCGACGATCCAACTCTCTCAGAGAGGGGCCTTCGGCCAAAGGCGGATCTGGGGTTGGGCACTGAACATCCTCGGGGTGATCTGGTTCGCTGCCGCGGTATTTACCCTGGCGTTGCTTATAGCTCTTTTCGCTGACTATTCCGGTCTCAACGAGATGGCACGCGCGCTGGGCACCTTGCTGGCTGTGCCTCAATGGTCCCTCTACGCCACATAGCCGGTTCCCGTTGTAACCCAGACACTTGGCCCGTCGACGAGTCGCCGTCGAGAGCGCTCCGTTTTACTGTAGATATGCGTGTATTTATGGTTAATTCGTGTATTTGGCGCGAGCAATGGGGATATGGGCGCGTATCTGCGGGGAGAGCGCGATGACGTTCCTTGAGGAGCGCGAGAGTTTCCTTTGACAGACAGGGCTCGACGCGTAACAACCGACCACGATGCCTTCCAAGCGCCCCCTCCTCCGCGCAGAGCCTTGCGTTCGGCTATTGAATATTTGCGCGATGAAGCCAAGCGGCTCGGTCTATATCCGGTTGCACAAGCGCTCCAGCAGGCACTTGATGTGCTCGATGAATCGTCTTGAGCCGTCGGCGCCTGGCCGCGCGTCCAAACTCAATCGAACGATAGCAAGCCCAGCATGATGGCTTTGGCGACGGCGTGCGTGCGGTTGAAAACTTGCAGCTTCCGCTTCGCTCCCTCAAGATGGAATTCGGCGCATTTGTTCGAGATACCGAGAAGGACGCCGATCTCCCAGGTCGACTTTCCCTTTGCGGCCCATTCGAGAGCCTGTTTCTCGCGCGGAGAAAGCAGAGAACGGCGACGGGTCGATTCGCCGGTCAAGGACCGCTCCAACAAGCCGCCGCACGCCAACGTATGATAGTGCCACGCCATAAGCTGGAGCAAATGCCGATGGCGGCGCGTTGCGATCGCACCGTCGCGGCCTGATCCGTCGGGTATCAAGCTGACCGCGGCGATCTCGCCCTTGTGGTGAATCGGAAAGGTCGCGCCGTTGACGATACCCGCGTCGCGGGCCTCGTCGAACAGCCGTCGCTGACGCTGGCTCAAGACCTCCGACTGCACCATCCGCGACCACAGGAAGGATTGGCGCGTTTGCAGGAATGCGCCTACGACCGGATCTTCGTCCAGATAGTGCTCGCGCAAATAGTGTTGCACCCAATTTTCGGGATAGGTGGAAATGAAATAAGGCAACCGGCCGCCGGCGGAAAGGCCGCTCGAACGCGCAACATGGTAGGTGAAGTGTTTGAAGCCGAGGTCGCCAACCGCGTCGGCGAAGATTCTTCTGAGTTCGTCGAGCCGATCGACGCGGTCCGCATACTGCACCTGAGAGAGCTGATCGACGAAATTGGCCAGCCCTTCCATCTCTCGCGCCGAGAAACTTGCGCCAGCCGGCGGAACGGTAAGAGGAGACGGAACATTGGCGACCACCGGCTCCGGGAGGTGGAGCTTCGATGCGTGCGTCTCGCTATCACTTTGCAGAAGAAAGACATCTGAGTTCATCATGCCCCCTCACGCGACATTCCGCGGACTCCGCGAACCCAGTGAAACAAGCATGAAGTTCAAGGCAGTGATTCAGGTGCGTGCGAAAAGTACGACGCCACGGCTCTCTCAAGGTATTGACAGCCGCCGCAGAGCATCGGCCATCCTCCAAAAGGGGATTGTCGCCCCTTGCAGATGCTCGTTACACTTATAAGGTTGGTTAAATTTTGAAATTCCCCTTTTCGTCGCACATGCTGCACCGCCATATTTGCTTGCTTGCACCGGGAAAGAAAAACGGATAAATCTTATACCACTCTTCAGAAAGTGTGAAGTATGCTTCTCATCAATCTGGATATGGATGTGCTACGTACGCTGGTACTGGCGCAGCAGCTTGGCACCCTTAATCGAGCGGCCAAACAGGTCGGCCGCTCGCAGTCAGCCATTAGCCAGCAAATGCGCAAACTCGAGGAGCGCGTCGGCCAGCCACTGTTCCGCAAACAAGGGCGCAGTCTTGCCCTCACGGAAGCCGGCGAAATTATTTTTGCCTATGCCCGGCGCATTCTCGACCTCAATGATGAAGCGATCGCCGCGCTAAAGGGCGCTGCAATCGGCGGGACGGTGCGCTTCGGATTGCCCGGCGACTTTGCGGAAACCTGGCTGCCCGCGGCTCTCGGCCGATTTAGGCGGGCGCACCCGACCGTCCGGATTGAGGCGACGGTCGATCGGAACTCGTTGCTGACCTATCGCCTCGATGCGGGCGATCTCGATCTCGCGCTGACTTTGACCGACGGCGTTCGCCCAAACGCCGAGGTGCTCGCCACCTTGCCAATGGTCTGGATTGGTGGGCACAACGTCTCCTGGACGAAAGGAGAGGCTGTGCCGCTCGCCCTGCTCGAAGCGCCCTGCATGTTTCGAACGGCTGCAATCAATGCGCTCGAAGCGGAAGGAATGTCTTGGCATGTGGCTTTTACGAGCCCGAGCCTGGCCGGGCTTTGGGCCGCGGTCGATGCAGGGCTTGGCATCGCCCTTAGGACGCAGGCGAGCGTGCCTGGTCACCTGACGGTCTTGGACGAGCGATCGGGGCTGCCTTCCCTGTCCAGCGTGCATCTTTGCCTGAGCAGTGCCGGACGGCCGCTTGCGCCAGCGGCCGCGCGGCTGAAGACCATCCTCTTGGAGACATGGCCATCCGATATTGCCGTCATGGACGGCGCGATCTCGCGGGGATCGCTTGGGCTGCCCGACCCGCTTCGGCAGGAGGCGAATTCGCCCAAACAAGACGGCAACCTGGACGTCCGCGGCATGTGCGACCAGCATCCGCGCCAGTTTTGGCCGGCGCCCTCCGATGCCAATTGATCTTATAAGGGGCCCTGAACGATTTGTTCTATCTATTTTTTTAATTCGTTGCATGAGAATTATCGATTTTACTTAATTCCTTGCGAGCACCATGATCTCTTCAAGCGACGTCGCGCGGTGGCGGCTGCTGGGAGAAGGGACGCCTATGGTCTCTCCTTCCTGTGGACGGTCGGCGCAGATAGGCAGCTTGAGTGGCGGCGCTGAAGCGTCGCCAGCGAAATGGGCCGAATTCCTTGCTCGCCGCCATTTCGCCATGGGCTCGCACCTCTGGCGGCGGCAACGAGTATGCGAGGCCTTCCGAAGCTGCGCCACGCCCCGCGATCGGTCGCTTCGTATCATCGGGATCGAAACGACGCGGTGCCTGCGCCACTTCGGAAATGAGCACAACTTCCCCTTCGACTGACCAGAAACGCGCTGCCTGCCGGCAGCTCAACATCGGGAGCGATTCGTGCCGTTCGTCCGCATAGCCGTCCTTGGGCCAACGCTCGCTCCGCAGCAGATCGAGCGTCTGCGCCGCGAGACGACAGAAATGATGATGTCGATCATGCGCAAGGCCCGCCAGGGTATAGCCGTCGTCACAGAGCAACTCGACCATGCTGCCTGGAGCATCGCAGGTGCGCCGGTGGGTCTTGCCGCCCACGTCGAAGCGGTCATCGGCGCCGGCACCAATACGGCGGACGAAAAGGCGCGCTTCATGGCGGCAATGATGGATCTTCTTCGCGGCGTGCTCGGGCCGGAGCTGCGCGAAGAGACGTATATCGTGATCCGCGAATTCGATACGCGGGACTACGGTCGCGGCGGGCTCACGCGGGCCGAACGCGACCGCCGGCGCCAAGCGGGCGGCACCTGAGGATATCGCCCGCAGACAACGGGCATGCCGGGGGCTTGTGCCGATACGGGAACGGCGTTTTCGCGAGGAAATCATGACGCAAAACATCGGACTTGTCGTCAATGAACGATCGGTGCAGCTCACCGTCGATGATCCGGACATGCCGCTTCTCTACGCGCTGCGCGACAATCTCGCCCTCAAAGGACCGCGTTTCGGCTGCGGCCTCGGCCAATGCGGCGCCTGCACGGTTCATGTCGACGGGAAGGCCGTGCGCTCCTGCAGCGTCTCGGTTGCTTCCGTTGCGCAGCGCAAGATCGTCACCCTTGAGGGGCTTGGCACGCCCGAGCGGCCGCATGCGGTGCAGCAGGCCTTTATCGAAGAGCAGGCGGCGCAATGCGGCTTTTGCACCAACGGCATGATCATGCAATCGGCCGCCCTTCTCGCCGAAAACCCCAAGCCGAGCGAGCAAGACATCAGACGGGCGCTCGCCGCCAATCTTTGCCGGTGCGGCACGCATGTGCGCGTCCTGCGCGCTGTCAAGCGCGCCGCGGCCTCTCTCTAACTTCGGAGACGGAACGATGCGTGACCAGCTCTCAACCAGCCGGCGTGCCTTTCTCAAAGGCGGCGGCGCCCTGGTCGTCACCTTCTCGGTCGCCGGCCATGTTTCTCCCGTCTCCGCGCAAGCCGCAAAGACGGTCGCGCTCGACGATGTCGACGGCTTTCTCGCCATCGACGCAACAGGCGCCGTCACGGTCTATTCCGGCAAGGTCGATCTCGGAACGGGCGTGCGCACGGCGCTGGCGCAAATCGCCGCCGACGAGCTCGACGTGTCCTTGGCGCGCGTGTCGGTCGTCGAGGGCGATACCGCGCTGACACCCGACCAAGGGCCGACTTACGGCAGCCTGTCGATCCAAATCGGCGGCATGCAGTTGCGCCGCGCGGCGGCAACGGCTCGGCGGGCGTTGCTGAGCCAGGCGGCGGAGCGGCTTAAGGCGAGCCCGGATGATCTCGTGATCGAGGACGGCACGATCAAGGCGCCGGACGGGCGGGCGGTGACATACGTCGAGCTCGTCGGCGGCCGGAACTTCTCGCTGAAGCTCGACAAGGACGCGCCGACAAAGAATCCCGCGCAGTACAAGATCGTCGGCACATCGGTGGCCCGCGCCGACATCCCCGACAAGGTCATGGGCCGCTTCACCTTCATGCAGGATTTCCGCGTCCCCGGCATGATGCACGGTCGCGTCATTCGTCCGCCTTCGATCGGAGCCACTCTCGTCAGCGTCGACGAAAGCTCGGTGCGTGACATGGCGAAGGTGACGGTGGTGAGGGAGGGGAATTTCCTCGGCGTCGTCGCGCCCAACGAATGGACCGCGATCAAGGCGATGCGCCGGCTGAAGGCGGTTTGGTCGAGCCGGGAGGACCTGCCGGATCAAAACAAGCTGTGGGAGCATGTGCGCGCGACCCCCGTCGCCAAAGACGACGTGACCAGCAATGTCGGCGATGCCGCGACGGCGCTCGAGCAGGGGCGGCGGCTCAAGGCGACTTACGACTTCGCCATCCATACGCATGGCTCGATCGGGCCGTCCTGCGCCGTAGCCGAGATGAAGGACGGGAAGCTTACCTGCTGGTCGCCGTCCCAGGCGCCTCACAATCTCAGAAAGCAGCTCGCGGCGATGCTCGACCTGCCCGTCGAGAATATACGCGTCATCTACGTCGAAGGCTCCGGCTGCTACGGCCGCAACGGGCATGAGGATGCCACCGCCGACGCGGCGCTACTGGCGCGCGCAACCGGCCAGGCGGTGCGCGTGCAGTGGATGCGCGAGGATGAGCACGGCTGGGACCCCAAGGGCCCGCCGACGCTGGTCGATCTTGAGGGCGCGCTCGATGCCAAGGGAGACGTGCTGGCCTGGTCCTCGCAGTTCTTTGTCCCGAACGGCGCGGCGACGAATGTGAAGCTCGTGGCGGCCGAGCTCGCGGGCTTGCCGCATGAGACGGCCGATGCCCCGGGAAACATCCAGCAGAACTCGGCGGTGCCGTACAGCTTCGCCAACACCCATACGGTGGCGCACCGCCTCGCCGGAACCCCCTTCCGCCCGTCCTGGATCCGCACACCCGGCCGACTGCAAAATACCTATGCCAACGAGGCTTTTCTCGACGAGTTGGCGGCAACGGCGGAAGCCGATCCCCTTGAGTTTCGCCTGCGGCATCTGAAAGATCCGCGCGGGGTCGAGCTGCTGCAGCGATTGGCGGCACTGGCGCAATGGCAGGCGCGCCCGTCGCCCAAGCATCAAAGCGGCAATATCGCCTTCGGCCGCGGAATTTCCTACGTCAAATACGAGTTGGTCCGCACCTATGTCGGGGCCGTGGCGGAGGTAGAGGTCGACCGCGAGAACGGCACCATTCGGGTCGCCCGCTTCTTCGTGGTTCAGGATTGCGGGCAGATCATCAATCCGGACGGCGTGAAGAGCCAGATCGAGGGCAGCGTTACCCAGACGGTGAGCCGAACGCTCAAGGAGGAGCTCATCTTCGATCGCTCGCGCGTCACGAGCCTCGATTGGGCAAGTTACCCGATCCTGACTTTCGCCGAAGTCCCCGACATCGTCATCGAGCTCATCGATCGTCCCACCGAGCCGCCGTGGGGCGCCGGCGAGCCGTCGGCCGCCGTGGTTCCTTCGGCGATCTCGAATGCCGTCTTTGACGCGACCGGCGTCCGCCTGCGCTCGGTCCCCTATACCGCCGCGAAAATGCGGGCCGCACTTCGAGGGACATGACTCATTACCTTTAGGGAGGAGACGATCCTTATGCTGACATTTTACTATTTCCCGGGCGCATGCTCGATGGCCGTGCATGTAGCCCTCGAGGAGACAGGCGCCCGATACGAAGCCCGCAAGGTCATGTTGAGCGAGGGCGAGCAAAGGAGCGCCGCCTATCTCGCGATCAATCCACGCGCCCAAGTCCCGGCCCTATCCGTGGACGGAAAGGTGATCACGGAATGTGTCGCCATCCTCGTCTACCTCGCGCGCACCTTTCCCGAGGCGCGGCTCCTTCCGGACGACGATGTCGACTATGCTCGATGCCTGGCGACAATGACGTGGATCGCGTGTGCGGTCGATCCGTTGTTCCGTCGGGCGGCTCGGCCCGAACGTTTCGTCGCCGATGAAAGCGCGCGGCCCGCCGTCAAGCGCGCGGCACAGGAGGCGCTTTGGTCGAAGTGCCAGGAAATCGACGCCTTGATCGGAGAGAACGAATGGATTGCAGGAAAACAGTATACCGCCTGCGATCCCTACGCGCTCGTCTACTATGGCTTCTGCCTCCGGTTGGGTCTCCCCATGGCGGAGCTTGCGTCCTACACGCGTCTCAAAGACCAGTTGCTGGCACGTCCAACGGCGCGCCGGGTGCTCGAGCGCGAACGGCATCCATTGCTCGCGTGAGTAAGCATCGCGCAGGTCCGCGGCGGAGAGGCGATTCTTTCGATGATGCCGAAAGCAGCAGCGTCGGCTAAGTATTCTTCGATCGAGGCGGCGCTCGACTATCTCGTACCAATGCGCCAGAAGCCGCACAGCTTGGCGTATGAGCCGCCGCCCGGCGTGCCGCGAAGCAACGCCGGTTACGAGGCGCGCACGGTCACCCTTTATGACCTGCGGGCATCAACCGATGTGACATCGCTCGACCGCGAGGGTTTTGAGCTAATACGGCACCACAGCGCCGTTCGTGATTTTCATGACGAAGACGAATTACGCAGGATCTATTATCCCGAAGCCGAGCGTCTGATCGCCGCCGCTACGGGCGGCAGCCGGGTGATTATCTTCGATCATACGATGCGGCGGCGCATCCCTGGTGTCGCCGACCGCACAAGGGGGGCTCCGCGCCAGCCGGTGTCGTCGGTTCACAATGACTACACGACAAATTCCGGTCCGCGGCGCCTGAGCGGCATGCAGACAGAGGGCGAGCGGCCGGCACCGCAAAGTAGATTCTCCATTGTCAATCTTTGGCGTCCCGTCCATGGCCCGCTGCGCGATATGCCTCTTGCCGTTTGTGATGCGCGCACCGTGGCGGCCGGCGACCTCGTCGCCGCCGATCTCGTCTATCCTGACCGGATCGGCGAAAATTATCTGGTGACCTATAATCCCGGCCACCGATGGTTCTACGTTTCCGAGATGAATGTCGACGAAGCTTGGCTTTTTCGCTGCTACGACTCGGCGACTGACGGGCGAGCACGATTTACACCGCATGCCGCCTTCACCCATCCGGCCACCACGGCCGATACGCCGCCGCGCGAGAGCATCGAGCTGCGAAGCTTAGTGTTCTACGACACATAAGAGGAGGTCTAGAGGAGGTTTCGGGAACCAAACAACCCGCAAACCCTTCCGCTGGACCTTCACACGCCGCGATCTTCACGCTCTGCTTGCCAAGTTCAACTAAACTCCGCAGCCCTTCGCCGCTTGATCGCCGCCTCACAATACGTCACCGTAATTGCGAAGCTATGGACTTGGTCCGGTCGGGGCCGGTATCGCCCTGCCGCCCATGGCTCTCGTTTTCGTTCTGATATCACCTTTCTCCGGGTCGCTGAACGCCAGGCTGGGGGTCCGGTTCATGACCGGCGGCGTCGTCGCCGTCATCGCTTGTGGTCTATTCTCGATCGGACTTAGCCCGTCTTCGCCGATTCGCCTGTGGATAAGTCGCATTTGACGATTTTCGAGGCGCGTAAGCTATTGATATAATTTATATATGTGAGTGAAATTCCGTCGAAATCGCCTGTAGTGAAGACCTAGTATCTTTCAGGCACCTGGCGTTTCGTCGATAATCGGAAGCTGGGAGGTTCCTGCGATCGACCACCATTGTGTCCTGACGTCATTGCGAGCTCCCGCAGGGAGCGTGGCAATCCATGCATGGATCGCCACGACCGCTTCGCGGTCTCGCGATGACGTTCAATAGCGTCACAATCAAGTGACCTATGATCGCCAGTCCGCGATCATCTTTGTAGTGAAGACCTTCTCTTCTAACCCGTTGATTAATCTTAGGTGCGGCGCAAAATAACGCCCCAATCGGCGAAGACGGGTTAGTGCTCGCTCAGTCTCGCTCTCGACCGCGGAGGTCGGGCTGGCCATGACGGGGCTCGGAATGGGCCTTGCCAGCGGCCCACTCATGGGAGCCGCTGTGGGAGCCGTATCTGCCGCTCGCTCGGGAACCGCCGCCTCGCTCATCAATGTGGCACGGATGGCCGGCGCGACGATCGGGGTCGCGGTCTTGGGCGCTGTGTTCGCTCTCGCGCATGGTGGCCCATCCGGGCTGCGTCTTGCCATGCTGCTTGGCGGATTTGTCCAGTTTGCCTGTGCGGCGATGGCTTGGACCACGCCACGGTCTGCAGCCGCCCCAGCGCTGATCGATCCCGATTGAAGATCGCTCGTAGATCCCCTGCGCCGTTATGATCGGTGCCGTAGGCGAGACGTCTTCCCGCCATACGTTGACGGAAGAGCCGCCGATCAACGGTCTGAGAGTTCTTGCCGTTGTCCAAGCATGACAGCGCGCCGCTCGGCAAAGCAACGCCTTGCCGGGACCGCCGTCATATGCTGTCGTCCATCTCGTATCAGCGGTTGCTTGTTTCCTTGATCGCCTGGGGATTATGGAAGATGTCCACGGTGATGAAGGTCAGCGGTATAGCCTCCTTGTTCTCGACCCAGTGAGCATCGCCGTTGCCGTCCTGGAATGAATCGCCGGCGTGAAATATCTTCACGGAACCGTCGGCTTGAAACTGGGTCATCGTGCCTTGCAGCATATAAACGACTGCGGGCCGATCCTTGTGGCTGTGCAGCCCGATGATTCCTCCGGGCTGCACCGTGGCAAAGCGCATGCGCAGCTCGCGCCCTTCCATGCCGGGAATTTCCTTGCCGAGATCGACGTCTGCGATCGTCGTGAATGTCGCATTGACAGTGCCCTGAGGAGCGGTCGACTGACCTGCGGCAACTCCCGTGGCCAGCGCCAAAATTCCCGCGGTGACATACACCAATTTTCGCATCACTACCTCCCCTTCTTCACGGAATGCCCGGCAATGCTAAGCGCAGATCCAATCCATCACCATCTAGTCAATGGTATAGCGTGATGTTGCGACGCCGCCCGCCATGCGTCGCTCATGTCAGAATATCCATAACGCCAAGCGCCGGGCGTCGGCTCGCCGGAGCGGGAAGAACACCCCCTGGGATACGTCCCAGGTTCTCGCGGTCACATCAGCGAGGGAATATGAACCCGGAATCATTTGAGAGCCGTGCCATGGAACGCAAGATTGTCCGCCAATCTTTGCATCCTTCGCCCGTCAATCTCCGTCTTGCGGAGGAAACGGAGATATCCACTTTGGCATCCGTGCTTTATGCGTCCATGGCGGCCGAAGAGGTTGAATTTCCGGCCGGCGAGGAGGAAATGCTTTATACGTTCGTGACTTGTGCCGATGTCGGCGATTTCAACATGGAAATATCGCCCATATTACAGCAGCCTGCGATCAAGCAGGCCGGTACTTGCCAACAAAGGGGAAGCGTCCGAAATCGGAAATGATTTGACGAAGCCGCTTTGGCGGTTTGGCGAAAGCGAAATCCGACGAGGGACAGATGACCGCAAAAGACTTTGGTGGCAGCCATGAGCAATCGAGCGCACGCGATCACGTGCCGGCGCTTTCTGTTCGTCAGCGCGAGATTCTTTATTACCTTTGCCGGGGTTATCACAACAAGACCATTGCCGACCAGCTAGGCATAGAGCTCGTGACGGTCAAGATGCATGTTGGACGCCTCTTCAAGAAGCTTCACGTGAACAATCGGACCGCCGCGGCGGTCCGCGGGGTACAGCTCTATGCCGGCGGGCAGCGCCCACGGACGGAAAAGCCCTGATCCGGCGCATCCTCCGCCTCGGAGCCGACATGGCGAACCTCAACGGCCAGCCGCGCCCGGCACCGCGTACACCTCGGCGCCGCGATGGTCTTGTGCCGACGCGGCGATTCGCAACAGACCCTATACCTTTGCCTAGCTGTGACGGGGCGTGGGGTGCGCCTAATCTGCTGGCGACTCCGCGATGAGGTACGTCTGATCCCGGCGCGCAAAACATTTGACCCGAGAGAGTGAGATGGCGGGCAATATTCTCGTCCTTAATCGCTGGCCCCAATACCCGAACAGCGACCGGTGGGACAATGAGCTCGCGCGCTACGGTGATCTCATTTCCCATATTCAATATCGGGTGACCTATCTCTGCGATGCTTTGGGGCAGCAGGGTATCAGCATCAATTGTGGCGCATCTTCGGACATCCACGTCATTTCGGACTTCGCCGACGCCGAACATGTCATCGATCTCACCGGCAAGCTGATCCGGCGATATGGTGCGTTCGACCACGTCATCGCCTTCTCGGAATATTTGCTCGATCTCGCCGCCTTGATACGAGAGCGCTACGGCATTCCCGGACCAAAGCCGCACGAAGTCGACCGCTTCCGCGACAAGACGGTCATGAAGGAAATTCTGCAGCAGGCGCGGATTTCTGTGCCGCGATGGACCCTGTGCACAAGCGCGGAGCAGGCGCTGCAGGCCGCCCGGGGGTTGGGTTTCCCGCTGATTTTGAAGCCGCGGCGCGGCGCATCCAGCAAAGGTGTCCGCAAGATCTCTTCCGCCGACGAATTGGCGTCGGTTTGCGCCGGCCAGGCGCTCGACGGTTACGAAATGGAAGAGTTCATCGACGGCGACATATATCACGCGGACGGCGTGGTCGACCGCGACGGCGCGTGCATCTTCATGAGCATATCGCGCTATATATCTCCGTGTCTCGAATTCGAGCACGGCGCGCCGCTGGGCTCGATCGTGCAAACCTCGTCCGTCCGGTACGAGGAGCATCGTGAATTCGCCTTGTGCTGCCTGGCGGCTCTCGATCTGCGGTCGTCCGCTTTTCATCTGGAATTCTTCGACGCGGGCGGCGAATGCGTATTCCTGGAAATCGGCGCCCGCGTGCCCGGCGCCGATGTTTCCTATGTCATCCACGACGTCTACGGCGTCAATCTGTTCAAGCTTTGGGCCGATGTTTCGCTCGGCCACCGGATAGGGCCGGTGAAGAACGGTGGCTGCGAAAGCGGCGGCTGGCTGACCATTCCCCGGCCCAAGCCGCTGCCGCAGAAGGTGGTCTGCGCTACGCCGCTGCTGGGCAAAGTCCCCTTCCTCTACCGCGAGCTGGTTCCCCGCCCCGGCGAGGTGCTGGAGGATGTCGGCGGCTACGCGAATCTGCAAGGCGGCCGTTTCCTGTTCCGGGGCGGAACGGAAAGCCAGATTGCCGACGCCATTCGGTCGGCTCAAGCGCAATACACATTGACGACGACGCAGCTCCAATAACCCGCGGCTGCGCACGACAGCAGCATTCGGAGGCGGTCATGGCAAGGTTGAGCAGCACGGAACTGTTGGCCAAGAAATGCGTCGTGTTTGCCGAGGCATGCTTCGGCCTCTTCACCAGCAAGATCGCGGCCTCCTTTCTGCGCTACCGGTCGGACTCTTGCGTCGCCGTGATCGACAGCACGAAAGCGGGACAGACCGTCGAGGACGTGATCGGTTATGGCGGCGCCATCCCCGTCATCGCGGACGTCGAGGAGGCTTTTGCCCTGAATCCCGAGGTCCTGATCATCGGGAAGGGTCTGCATTCGGCGGAGTTGCCGGAAGGCTGGAGGTCTCCCCTGCTGTCCGCCGTGCGGCACGGCCTTCACATCATCAACTGCATCCATTACCGGTTGAGCGATGACCCCGAATTCTCTCGGCTTGCGCGCGAACACGATGTCACCATCTGGGAAACCAAGGATCCGCCGCCTCTGCAATTGAACAAGGCCCGGGTTTTGGAGCTTGATACCTTCGTCATCCATACCTGCGGCAGCGATTCCAACATCGGCAAGAAGACCACCGGGCTCGAAATTTTTCGGGAAGCAAATCGGCGAGGCATAAAAACCGGATTCGCGGCCACCGGCCAGACCGGCATGATGATATCGGGGCATGGTATCGCCGTGGACGGCGTGCCTGGCGATTTCGTCGCCGGCGCCGCCGAAAAAGTGGTGATGGACGCCGCCGCCGGGAACGACTGGGTCGTCCTCGAAGGGCAGGGATCGCTGAACCACATCGGCGCCAGCGGCGTTGCTCTTGCACTCCTTCACGGCGGGTTGCCGCATGCCTTGGTATTTTGCCACCGCTTGGGACTCGAGCGAACGAAAGTGTGGAACACCAAGATAAGGCCGATTCCGGAATTGATCCGCCTGAACGAGGAGCTGACGGTGTTCGAGCGGCCGGCAAAGGTTGTCGCGGTCAGCGTGAACAGCGCCGGAGTGAACGACGTGGACTACAGGAAAGAAGTGAAAAAACTCGAGGAGCTGACGGACCTGCCGGTTGTCGATCCCTGCCGGGAAGGCGCCGGCGCCCTGGTCGATGCGCTGGCCAATTACGAACGGCGCCTGCGGCCGCTGCGGCGGGAGGCGAGTAGATGACCGAGGCCGTTCTGCTGATGATGCATCAGGGAAATTCCTTTACCCAGGAAGTCAGCGAGATACTCAAGAAGAAGGGGCTGGCGCTGCTTGCCCTCAGTTCGCGTCCGCCCAAGCCGGAGACATTCGAGAAACAGCAGGAATTTCTCGCAGACTGGATCGTCGTCGACAGGCCGCAACTGGAACTCGACGACGCCGTCGGTGCCGTCGCGACGTTTGCCGAGCGCGGCCATGCGCTCAGCGCGGCGATCGCAACCTTCGAGGGCTATCGGCTACTGATGGCGGAGCTCAACCGGATTTTGCAAGCTCGCGACTCCTCCGGCGCGGCCCTGCGCCGCTGCCTCGACAAGCATCAACTGAGACAATTTCTATTCGAGTGCGAGCTGAGCGCCGTGCGGTGCATCCGCCTGCACCCCGATCGGGTACCCGATCTCGATCCGGCGGTTACCTGGTTCGTGAAGCCGGTAAGGGGGGCCGCGTCCTTCGCCTCGTTCATGCTCGAGGACATCGACGACTTGCGCGATCTTGCGCGCCTCCAGGACCAGATGAAGAGCGACCACAAGATGTCGGCGATCTTCATGAACCAATTTGATTTCCTGGTCGAGGAATATATCGAGGGACCCGAGTTCAGCTTCGAGACCATCGTCGTCGGTGAGGCCCATCACATCTGCGTCCATGAAAAGGCGAAGATGGAGATACGGGAGAGGACGACGCTCGAGGCCATGTCGATAAGTCCACCGGTCAGCGTCGATCGCGATGTCCTGCTGGCCGGAGCGGCGTTCGTGTCCAAATGCCTGGCGCGATTGGGCCTGGACGCCGGGGCGTTTCATGTCGAGGCCAAATATTGGACGGCGAAGAAGCGCTGGGAAATCATCGAAATCAATCCCCGGATGGGCGGAAGCCTGATCAACGATAGCGTGAAGGCCGTCACCGGAGCGGCGATTCTCGAATTATGGCTCGAAACCCTGCTGGCGAAGGACGACGCCGGCGCGGAAACGCTCCGGCAGCGCTTGCGCTGCGCCTCGCAGCTCGAGACCATGGGGAACGGCTCGGTGCCAAAGGCCACGGTCTTCCTCAGCAAATACGGCGAGAAGGGACGTACCATCAAATCGATAGAATTCTCGCCGCCGCCGCGGAAGCCGCAGATCCTGAAGCTGCATGTGGAGCCGGGAACGGCGTTGGAGAATTCCGATCGCGCGATTTGCCTGATGGACGCGCTCTGGCAGGTCGATTATTCGCGCATGAAGAGCGAAGTGGAAGCGCTCGACAAATTGGCGGACCAGTATTTTTCCGTTGAATATCAATAGCGAAGCCCTTTCGCCGACGGTCGGGGAACCGCGCGCATCATCCGCCCCCCGGGCGGGCTCGGGCGCGCAACCGGCGGCGATCGCGGGACGCCGCCCAACCCAAGAAGTCAGGAGAATGCCGATGGACCCCATTGCAACGCCGGAAGCCCTCGATGCTACCTTTCGTGTCCATTTGGGGGGCAAGATAGCCATCGCAAACAAGGCTCCGTTGCGCACGCGGGAGGATCTGGCGAGAGCCTACACGCCGGGATTTGCCCATGTCGCGAAAGCCATTTTCCACAACCCGGACGAGGTATATCGCCTGACGATCAAGCAGAACGCGGTTGCCGTGATCACCGACGGCAGCGCCGTTTCGGGAATCGGCGATGTCGGTCCTGCCGCCGCTCTTCCGGTCATGGAAGGCAAGGCGATGCTGTTCAAGCAGCTTGCCGACATAGATGCCTTCCCGCTCTGCCTTGCAACGAAGGACGTCGGCGAAATCGTCGAGACCGTGAAGCGCCTCGAGCCGACCTTCGGCGGGATCATGCTGGAGGATATTTCCGCGCCAAGATGCTTCGAGGTCGAGGACCGCCTACGGGCGGAACTGACAATCCCGGTGTTGCACGATGACCAACACGCGACGGCGGTGGCGGCCACGGCCGGCTTGATCAACGCGCTGAAGCTCGTCGGCAAACGCGCGCAAGACCTGAAGGTCGTCATGGTCGGGGCTGGCGCCGCCGGAACGGCCTGTGCCAAGCTGTTCATGAGAATAGGCGTGGAGAACATCGTCGCCTGCGATCGCGAGGGGGCGCTTCATCGCGACAGAGACGGCCTCGGAGACGCCAAGAGATGGTTCGCCGAGAACACGAATCCCGGTCATGAGACGGGCAGCCTCGCCGACGTGATGACTGGTGCGGACGTGTTTCTCGGGGTATCCGGGCCCGGCGTGATCGGCATCGAGGACATCAGGAAGATGAAGGAGGGCGCCGTCATCTTCGCGCTGGCGAACCCGGTTCCCGAAATTCTCCCCGGCGATGTCGAAGGCCTCGTTGCCATCATTGCGACCGGACGAAGCGATTTTCCGAACCAGATCGATTGCAGCCTCTGCTATCCCGGCATCTTTCGTGGCGCATTGGACTGCAGGGCGCACGAGATCAACGACGCCATGAAGATTGCGGCTGCGCACGCCATTGCCTCGGTGCTCGACGAGAATTTGCTGAGCACGCGGCGAATCATCCCCAGCGTATTCGATCCCAGAGTCGTCCCGAGCGTCAGGGCAGCCGTCGTGAAGGCCGCCATGGAGAGCGGCGCGGCAAGGGCGTCCGCGGCATGCCAGCCGCCGGCCGCCGCATTGAAAGGCCGGGCGGCGAGATGGCAGGACGAAGCGCTCGACGTCGTCGGGTAAGTGGCGGCGGCCATCGATGTCGAACTTCGGGCGTCGGTTTCTGCCTGAATGACGGTGCGGCGCGGACAGGGCGCGACGGCGCGCGGGCTGAAAAGTCGTCGCGTGCCGAATGACCGCGACCGCCGCCGCGCATCCAATTCGCATCCCTTGCGATGGTTCGGAAAGCCTGCCGTTGCCGCAAGACGGCTTTGCCAAGCTCGTATAAGTCGGGTAGTAGAGGGGTCTAGAACACCACGTTATAGAGTCTGGCTGTCGTGATGCGGAGCGTGGACCGAGCTATGTCGACGCTTGAGAGTCTGAACGACCCGAGCCGCGCGTGGGACGGGCTTCCGGTCCGGCAGAGAGCCTGGGCCATGACGACGATCGTGTTGGCCATCGCCATGGCGACACTGGATACGGCCATCGCCAATACGGCCCTGCCGACCATTGCCGGCGATCTCCATGCAAGCGCCGAGGCGTCGATCTGGGTCATCAACGCCTACCAACTGGTCATGGTCGCGACGCTGCTGCCGCTCGCGGCCTATGGCGACATCATAGGACATCGCCGCGTCTACATCGCCGGTCTGATCCTGTTCACCTTTGCGTCGCTGGGCTGCGGGATGGCCTGGTCGCTGACGACGCTCACCGTGGCTCGCGCCGTGCAGGGCCTCGGGGCGGCGGGGATCCTGAGCGTCAACAATGCGCTCATCCGTTTCATCTACCCGGCGCGGCAGTTGGGCCGCGCGCAAGGGCTCAACGCGCTGACCGTGGCGGTATTCTTTGCCGTCGGCCCGACGGTAACCTCCGGCATCCTGTTCGTCGCCACTTGGCCCTGGCTGTTTCTGGTCAACATCCCCCTTGGTCTCTTGGCGATCGCGCTAGCCCTGCCGACATTGCCGTCCACCAGCCGCGCGTCGCACCGCTTCGACGCCGTCGCCGCCGTGCTTCTCGGCGGCATGCTTGCCGTTTTCATTCTTGGTCTTGGGGAGGCTGCGCACCAGGCCGATCCCGCGCGCATCTTTTCGGAATGGATCGTCGCGCTGATCTGCGGCGGCTTGCTGCTTTACCGCCAGCGGGGGCATCCAATGCCATTGCTTGCGGTGGATTTATTCCGGCGGCCGCTCTTCGCGCTCTCGGTTGCGACGTCGATTTGCTCCTACGCCGCCCAGGGGCTGGCCTTCGTCTCGCTACCCTTCCTGTTCGAGGGGGCGCTGGGCCGCTCGGCGGTAGAAACCGGATTTCTCATGACCTCCTGGCCCATTCTCGTCGCCATCATCGCCCCCTTCGCCGGACGCCTTTCGGAACGCCATTCCGTTGCCTTTCTCGGCGGCGGCGGCCTTGTCGGGCTCTCTCTCGGCATGGCGCTGCTTGCGCTCTTGCCCGACCATCCCACGGCGGCGGACATTACCTGGCGCATGGCCATTTGCGGAGCGGGATTCGGATTCTTTCAGTCGCCGAACCTGAAGGCGTTGATGGCGAGCGCCCCGGCGGAGCGTGCCGGCGCCGCCAGCGGCGTCATCCCGACGGCGCGCCTGCTGGGACAAGCGACGGGAGCGGCGCTTGTCGCTGCATGCTTCACGGTTGCGGGAGAGGCGGGCGCCTTTCTTGCGCTCTGGATCGGCAGCGCCTTCGCCGCCGGGGCGAGCATCGCAAGCTTTCTCAGGCTCTACAGGAGCGAGTAGACGCAGGAAGCGCGGGCGCGCGTCCTTCCGCGCCGGCGTCAGCCCGGCCCGATCACGCCGGCGAACTCCCGCAACAGGTCGCGATAGAGCTGGCGCTTGAAGGGCACGATGAGATCCGGCAGCTCGGCCGACGCCACCCATTTCCAGGCGTCGAACTCGGGATGATGCGTCCTGAGGTCGATGTCGCCGTCGCTGCCGGTAAAGCGCATGGCGAACCATTTCTGCCGCTGGCCGCGATAGCGCCCGCGCCACAGCCGCGCGGCCACCGGCTGCGGCACGTCGTAGCTGAGCCAGCCTTTGGTCTCCGCCAGGAACTCGGCCCGGTCGGTGCCGACCTCCTCCCTGAGCTCGCGCCGCGCCGCCTCGCGGGGCGTCTCTCCCTTGTCGATGCCGCCCTGCGGCATCTGCCAGTTCTCGCCGGCGACGTCGATGCGCCGGCCGACGAAGACGCGGCCCTCCCGGTCGAGCAGCATGACGCCGACCCCCGGGCGATAGCCGTCGGCGCGCGCCGCCGCGACCTCGTCGCTCATCTCGCCGCTCCCTTCGGCTCGCCCGCCGGCTCGGCCGGCATGCCGGGCAAGGCGCTCGCCGGCGCGAGCGCGATGCCCTTCGGCTCGAGCGTGCTCGCCCAGAGCGCGACGCGCTCCAGCGTCACGGGATAGACGAAGCCGATGCCGAGCGCGCTGCCGTCGCGCCGGGCGACCGCCTCGAGGGCCTGGAGCTGGCGGTCGACGGCGTCGCGCGTCGGCTCGGCATCGAGCCGGTCGTCGGCGGCGACATGCGGCAGGCCCATCGATTGGGCGACCGCGCCGGCGACGCTCTGCGCGCTGGCGCGGGCGTCGACGAACATCAGGCCGCGTTTCTTGAGCTCGTCGAGCACGGGGATGAGGTTGGTCTGCGAGGCGGTGAAGCGCGAGCCCATGAGGCCGGTGACCCCGACATAGCCGCTGACCCGGCTCAGCACCAGCTCCAGCCGCTCGAGATTCTCCTTGGGGCTGAGTGAGGTGAGAAGGGTATAGGGGCCCGGATCCTGGCGCGGGTAGTCGACCGGCTCCATCGGCAGGCCCAGCAGCACTTCATGGCCGGCGGCGCGCGCCCGGGCGATCCATTCGTCGAGCCGCCGCGTGTAGGGATCGAAGGCCAGCGTGACCGCGCCCGGCAGATCGTCGATCGCCGTCTCGGTGGCGGCGCCGGAGGGGCCGAGCCCGGTGATGACGATGGCAATGCGCGGCCGCTTGTCGGCGCGGTCGAAGGGCCTTCCATAGGCGCGCCAAGCCTGGCGCCCGTCGCGACCGATGATCGGCAGGACCCCATGCGGGCCGGTTTCAACCAGGGCCGGATCGGGCGCCGGCAGCAGAGGCTGCGCGCTGCTGCGTTCGCGCGGCGGCGGCGCCGGGGGCGGCGGCAGGGCCGCGACCGGCCGTTCCGGCGGCGGCGCCGGCACGGGCGGCAGCGGCGGGATGGCGGCGGTGACCGGCTTCGGCGGCGGCGGCGCCGGCGGGATCGGTACCTGCACCTCGCTCAACGCGGCGGTGGCCGGCTTTGGCGGCGGCGTGCCGGCGAGCCAACCCGAGGCAAGGAGAGCGAAACCGCCGGCGACCGCCAGGAGCAGCAGCAGGGCGGCGACGCGGGCCGCGCTCACCGGGCGCCGAGCGAACTCGAGCTCGCCGGGCGCGCCCGTGGGCACGGCGGCGCGGCGGTCAATTGCCGGCCTTGGTGCTGTTGAAGAGCGCAACGCCGCGCAGCATGTCGAGAGCGCGGGCGAGCTGGTAATCCTCCGCCGTGCCGAGGACGCTGGGATCGACGGCGGTGGATTCCTTGGGCTCGGCCGGCTGCGTCCCCGGCGGTACGTTGGGCGCGGTGTCGTTGCTGCTCTGCGGTTTCGCCTGCGTCGCGTCGGTATTCTTGAGCGCGCCGCGCAGGTCGGCCTCGTGCCGTCCCTCCGCCACGGCGAGTTTCTCGATCTTCGCCGGCTCGACGGTGATGTCGGGCTCGATGCCCTTGGCCTGGATGGAGCGGCCGGAAGGGGTGTAGTAGCGCGCGGTGGTGAGCCGCATCGCGCCGTGGCCGGGGAGCTGGATGATGGTCTGCACCGAGCCCTTGCCGAAGGAGCGCGTGCCGAGCAGCACGGCGCGGTGCTGATCCTGCAGCGCGCCGGCGACGATCTCGGACGCCGAAGCCGAGCCGCCATTGATCAGCACCACCATCGGCAGGCCGCCGCTGATGTCGCCGGGCTTGGCGTTGTAGCGCGCCGCGTCCTCGGCATGCCGCCCGCGCGTCGAGACGATCTCGCCCTTGTCGAGGAAATCGTCGGAGACGGCGATCGCCTGATCGAGCAGTCCGCCGGGATTGTTGCGCAGGTCGAGCACGATGCCCTGCAGCTTGTCGCCGGCCTGGCTCTTCAGCGCCTTCATCGCCGCCTGCAGCCCGCTATCGGCCTGCTCGTTGAAGCTGGTGATGCGGATATAGCCGATATCGTTGCCCTCGAGGTGAGACTTCACCGACTGGATCTTGATGACCGCGCGGGTCAGCTTCACGTCGAAGGGATCCTTGCCCTCGCGGTGGATGGTGAGCTTGATCTCGCTGTTGACGGGACCGCGCATGCGCTCGACCGCGTCGTTGAGCGTGAGGCCCAGCACCGGTTCGCCGTCGATTTGGGTGATGAAATCGCCCGGCTTCAGCCCGGCCTTGGCCGCCGGCGTGTCGTCGATGGGCGATACCACCTTGACGACGCCGTTCTCCATGGTGACCTCGATGCCGAGGCCGCCGAACTCGCCGCGCACCTGCACCTGCATGTCGCGGAAGTTCTTGGCGTTCATGTAGCTCGAATGCGGGTCGAGCGAGCTCAGCATGCCGTTGATCGCGGCTTCGATGAGCTGCTCGTCCGTGACCTCTTCGACGTAATCGGCGCGGACGCGCTCGAACACCTCGCCGAAGAGATCGAGCTGGCGGTAGGTATCGGCGTTGGATTGCGGCGATTGCTGCTGCTTTTGCTGTTGCTGTTGCGCCGCCGCCGGCACGACCAGCCAGAGGAGGGTGGCGGCGCAAGCCGCGCTGAGACCGAGACGCTTCATCCACTTACCTTTTCATCGCGGGTTGACAACCATGGTAGCGGGTTGATCGGCTGGCCGTCATGGCGCAGCTCGAGATAAAGATGCGGCTTCTGCTCGCCGCTCGGCATGGTGCCGACCGGCTCGCCGGCCACCACCCACTGCCCGGCGGCGCCCTCGACCCGGTCGAGCCCCGCCAACAAGGAATGATAGCCGTCGCCGTGTTCGATGATCAATATTTGCCCGTAGCCCTTGAACGGGCCGGCAAACAGCACCCTGCCGTCATAGGGGGCGATCACCTGGGCGCCGTCGCGGGTCTCGAAGGTCAGTCCCTTGGACGCCACCCCCAACTCGTCATTCTCGCCGAACCGGCGCGTCAGCCGCCCGCTCGCGGGAATGAGCAGCGTGCCGCGCGCCTTGGCGAAGGACCGCAGCGCGGGGGGCTTGGCCGGGTCGGGGACAAGCGGCGGCGGGACGGTAACGACGACGCTCTCGCCGTGCCCCTCCGGCCGCTTCTGCGGCAGCGCCATCGCTCGCTCGGCTTCGCGCCGCTCGGCCTCCGCCTGGCGCTGCTGCTCCTCGCGCCGCCGCCGAGCTTCGGCGTCGCGCGCCTTGCGCTCGGCGTCGAGTCGTTCGATGAGCTGCTGGAGGTTGCTGACCTCCGCGGCGAGCTGAAGCTGGCGCTGGTTGCTCTCCTCGGCGCCGTGCTGGGCTTCCTCCTGCAGCGCGGCCTTGCGCTCGATGAGGGCGGCGAGCCGCGCCTGCTCCTGGTCGAGGCCGAAGCGCTCGGCGCGGTGGCGCGTCTCGGCTTCGGCAATCTGCCGGCGCGTCTCGGCCAGTGCGGCGATCTCCCCGCGCAGGCGGCGCGCCTCGGCTTCGAGCGGCGGCACGGCGGCGCCCAACAGCAACGCCGAGCGAATCGCGTCGAGCGGATCGCCCGGCGCCAGCGCCAGGCCCTCGGGCGGGTTGCGCGCCAAGCGCTCCAGCGCCATCAGAAGCTGCTGCTGGTCGGCGCGATGGCGCTTCAGCTCGCCGGCTTTGCGCGCCGCCTCGGCGCCGAGCGCGGCGAGCTGGTCCTCAAGCGCGGAAAGCGCCGCCTCGTGGTCCTGGGCGGATTTGGCGGCGGCGACGCTGTCGGCGCGCAGCGTCTCGATCTCGCGCGCGAGCGCCTCGGCCTCGCGCGCATAGTCCGCTTGCCGCTCGCGGCTTTCCTCGAGCTGCTGCTGCGCCGATTTGAGCTGCTGCTGCGGGTTTTCGGCGGCGCGCGCGCCGACCGAAAGCGCCACGGCCACCAGCAGGGGCAGCGGCGCAAGGGCCACCCAGGATCGCGCCCCGTCGCACGCATGTCTCCTTTCCCCCCGTGCGGGGCGAGGGCCATCGCAAAGAGGAACCACCGCGGAGGCGCGGAGGCCACGGAGAAAATGCGTTGGGCTCTCCCCGCCTGCGCGGTCGGTCTTTTCCGCAGGCGCTTCGGCGGTGGATGCGACTGACCCGCGCGCGGGGCGAGAGGGAAAATGCTCGGCAGCTCGGCCCATCGGGCTTGGGGCTTCAGGCCGAGGCGCGCTCGGCGGCGCGGCGCAACAGCGATTTGCCGGTCATTGCCTGAGGCTGGCGCAGCCCCAGGAGCTGCAACAAGGTCGGTGCCACGTCGGCAAGCCTGCCGTCGTCGAGACCGGTGATGCCGGCGGGCGGATTGACCAGCAGCAGCGGCACGGGGTTGAGGGTGTGCGCGGTATGCGGCTCGCCAGTGGCGGGGTCGCGCATCATCTCGGCGTTGCCGTGATCGGCGGTGATGAGCAGCGTGCCGCCGGCGCGCGTCACCGCCTCGGCGAGCCGGCCGAGGCAGCGATCGACGGCCTCCACCGCGGCCACCGCCGCGGCGGCGTTGCCGGTATGGCCGACCATGTCGGCATTGGCGTAATTGACGATGATGACGTCGAAGCGGCCCTGGTCGATCGCCGCCACGAGCTTCTCCGTGACGGCCGGCGCCGACATCTCGGGCTGGAGGTCGTAGGTCGCGACCTTGGGCGAGGGCACCAGGACGCGGCTTTCGCCGGGCAACTCCGCTTCGCGCCCGCCATCGAAGAAAAAGGTGACATGCGCGTATTTCTCGGTCTCGGCGATGCGTAGCTGCGTCAGGCCGGCGCGCGACACCACTTCGCCGAAGGTGTCGGCGAGATCGACGGGCGGGAACAGCGTCTTGAGAAAGCGGTTGAGCGCGGTCGAATATTCGGCCATGCCGAGCGCGGCGACGAAGGCGATGACGCGCTCTCGCTGAAAACCGGCGAAATCCGGATCGAGCAGCGCGTGCAGGATCTCGCGCACGCGGTCGGCGCGGAAATTGGCCGAGAGCAGGCCGTCGCCGTGGCTCATGCCGGCGTAGTCGCCGATCGCCGTCGGCGGCACGAACTCGTCGCTCTTGCCGGCGGCATAAGCTTGGCGCAGCGCCGCCGGCGCGTCGGCGGCGCGGTCGCCTTCGGCGGCGGTGAGCGCGCGATAGGCCTTCTCCACCCGGTCCCAGCGCTGATCGCGGTCCATGGCGTAGTAGCGCCCGCTGATCGTGGCGATGGCGACGCCCTTGAGCGCGGCCGTGTCGGCGGCGAATTGGGCGAGATACTCGGCCGCGGCCTTGGGCGGGGTGTCGCGGCCGTCGAGGAAGGCATGGACCTTGACCGCGATCCCCGCGGCGTCGAGCAGGCGCGCCAGCGCCGCCAGGTGATGCTGATGCGAATGGACGCCGCCCGGCGACAGCAGCCCGAGCAGATGCGCCGTGCCGCCGCTGGCCTTGAGCGCGGCGATGAATCCGGTCAGCGCCGGGTTGCGGGCGAGGCTGCCATCGGCGATCGCCTGGTCGATGCGCGGCAGGTCCTGCAGCACCACCCGGCCGGCGCCGAGATTGGTATGGCCGACCTCGGAATTGCCCATCTGTCCCGCGGGCAGGCCGACATAGAGCTCGCTCGCCTGCAGCAGGGCATGCGGCGCGGTCTCGAGGAAGCGGTGCCAATGGGGCGTCTTGGCGGCGAGGATGGCGTTGTCGGCGCGGTCGCCGCGGCAGCCCCAGCCGTCGAGGACGCAGAGCACCACCGGGCGCGGGCGGGACGGTCTTTGCATGGTCATGACTTATAGAGGAACCGCCGGGCCCCGGATAGTGTTCCACCCTGCTTAAGGCGCCAAGGGTTAACCCGCTGTTAAGGCCGGACGGTGAAGCGGGGCGGCGGGGAGCCGGACGGTGAAGCAGGAGCCGCTTCCGGGCTCGCTCTCCACCGTGATCTCGCCGCCCATCAGCCGGCAGAACTTCTGGCTCAAGGCAAGGCCGAGGCCGGTGCCGCCTTGACGGCTCGCGATCGAGGCCTCGACCTGGCTGAAATTCTGGAACAGCTTCGGCAGGTTCTCGCGGCTGATGCCGATGCCGGTGTCGCGCACCGCGATGCCGATCCAGTCGCGGTCCGAAGCGCGCTCGCGCGCGGCCTTCACGGTGATGCGGCCCCTTTTGGTGAATTTGGCGGCGTTGCTCAGCAAATTGAGCACGATCTGGCGCAGCTTGGTCTGATCGCCGATGACGGTGCCGAGTTCGGCGCCGCGCTCGAGGACGAGCTCGTTGCCGTTCTGCATCACCAGCGGCCGGCAGGTGGCGAGGACATCGTCGATGAGGCCGCCGAGATCGAAGGGCTGGACGGCGAGCTCCATCTTGCCGGCCTCGATCTTGGAAAGGTCGAGCACGTCGGTGACCAGCGACAGCAGGTGCTTGCCGGCGCTGTTGATGCGCCGGAGATCGGCGATCTGCTGCTCCGCGCGGCCCTCGGCCTCGGCGTCCTCCAGCAGCATCTCGCTGTAGCCGATGACCGCGTTCAAGGGCGTGCGCAGCTCGTGGCTCATGCGGGCGAGGAACTCGGATTTGGCGCGGTTGGCGGCCTCGGCGGTGCGGGCGCGGCGGATCGCGGTGATGTCGGTCCAGAGATCGAGGCTGCCGCCGCCGGGCAGGTGGTGATGGTCGACCAGCATCCAGCGATCGTCGCTGAGATGATAGACATGCTCGCCGTCGCGCTCCTGGCGCGCGAGCAGCGTCGCGAGATCGATGGCCTCGTCCTCCGGCCCCGCGGCGTAGAAGCCGCGGCGCAGCCGCTGCTCGGCGATCTCGCGGCAGGACGCGCCCTTATAGGCGAAGCTCTGCCCGTCCGGCCCGCGATGGAGATCGGCGAAGGCCTGGTTGAGGGCGAGAACGCAATCGGCGGCGTCGTAGAGCACGAAAGGCTGGCGCACATGGGCGACGGCGTCTTCGAGGCGGCCCTGGGCGAGCCGCGCCGCCTCGGCGGCGAAACGATGCGCGGTGACGTCGCTGCCGACGCCGCGATAGCCGCGGAACGCGCCGGCCTCGTCGAAGACGGGCACGGCGCTGGCCTTGACCCAGTGCTGCGTGCCGTCCTCGCGGCGGCGGGAGAAGACCAGGTCGCGAAAGGGCTTGCGCGCGGCGATTGCGACGAAGAACTGGCGGCTCATCTCCGGCTCGACGGCGAAGCCCGATGCTTCCGACAGGCGCCTGCCGATCTGCTCGGCGGCCGACACGCCGAAGATCGCTTCGAAATTCGACGAGAGGAAGGTGATGCGCAGCTCCGCGTCCATCTCCCAGAAATAATCGGAGGCCGCCTCGAAGAGCTGCTTGAAGCGCTGTTCGCTCTCGCGCAGCGAGCGCTCGGTCTCGAGCTGCGCCGTCACGTCCTTGGACACGCCGCAATAGCCGCAGAACGCGCCCTCGGCGTCGAAGATCGGGACGGCGCTGGTCTTGACGTGGCGGGGCTTGCCGTCGCCCGTCCAGGGCCGGGTGCGATAGACCAGATCGCGAAACGGCCGGCGCGCGGCGACCGCCGCGTAGGCATGCTTGGCGGTCTCGGGATCGAGCTCGGCGCCGGCGACCTCCTCGATGCGCTTGCCGTTGAGCGCCGCGACGTCAAGGCCGGAAAGGGTGCCAAAATTGGGCGAGACGTAGGTGATGCGTTCTTGCGCGTCGATCTCCCAGTACCAGTCGGTGGCGACCTCGCAGAGCTGCAGGAAGCGCCGTTCGCGCCGGAGCGCGGCCTGCTCGACCTCGATCTCCGCGGTGACGTCGAGGACGGTGACGAGCTCGGCCGCGCGGCCCTCGAACGCGATGGCCGCGGTCTCGAGCCGTACTGCGATGACGCTGCCGTTTGCCTTGCGGTGACGGCGGATCCCGGGCTTCACCGTCGGCGCGTCCTTGGCGTCGAGCGCCGCCGCGGTCATGGCGAGGAATTGCTCGCTGCTGTAGCCGTAATGCCGCAGCGCGCTGTCGTTCGCCGCGAGAAAGCGCCGGCTCACGGGATCGCAGATCCACATCGGCACGGGGTTGGCCTGAAACAGCGCCGGGAGCGCGCCTTCTTCCGCGCCTGGCGCGCATCGCGGGCGCCGCGTCGCCTGTTTGTTGGCCATCCCTGGTCCTCTACCGCCCCGGGGCTGCTGCGGCGCTCGATCGCCGGCGTCGCTCTCAGCCATAGGCTAGCGGCAAGAGGTTACCAAACCTTAGCGCTGCCGACGCGGTGCGGCGGGTTAACCTTCCGCTAACCGAGCGCGCCGTCCGTTCAGCCGCGATGATAGGGATGGCCGGCCAGGATCTGCTGCGCGCGGTAGAACTGCTCCAGCAACATGCCGCGCGCCAGCAGATGCGGCCAGGTCATCGGCCCCAACGACAGCACCAGCTCGGCGGCCGCACGCACGCTCTCGGCCAGCCCCTCGGCGCCGCCGATGAGGAAGGCGAGCTCGGCCACGCCGCGCGCGCGCCAGCGCGCCAGGCGCTCGGCAAAGGCCTCGCTGCCGAGCGCCGTCCCGCGCGCGTCGAGAGCGACGATGGTGGCGCCTTGCGGCACGGCGGCGAGCAGCAGCGCCGCCTCGCGCTCGCGCAACTCGGCCGGCGGCAGCGGGCGCTTCTCTTCGACTTCGCGGATGGTGAGCGGCATGGTCAGCCGGTCGGCGTAATACCGTGCCAGCGCCTCATGCGGTCCGGCCTTCAGCCGGCCGACGGCGATGATGAAGAGGCGCATCGGCCGCCGTGCCGGCGGGCCGGCTCAGGCGAGCGCGGAGGCGGCGGGCTCGCCGAAGCTCTCGCCCCACATCTTCTCGAGGTTGTAATAGCTGCGCACCTCGGGGAGGAAGATATGGATGATGACGTCGCCGGCGTCGATCAGCACCCACTCGCCATGGCGCAGGCCCTCGGCGGGGCAGCGGCCATAACCGCTCGCCTTCAGCGCCTCGAGCATCCGCTCGGCGAGCGACATCACCTGGCGCTGCGAGCGTCCGGTGACGATGACGAGATAATCGGCGATGCCGGATTTGCCTTGGAGGTCGATGACGGTAAGGTCCTCTGCCTTGCCGTCCTCGAGGGTCTTCTCGGCGAGCGCGAGAAGGGCGGGTTTGACGGCCGCGTCGGAACGCGGCTCGGATTTGCTACGCGGTATGGCGCCACCTCGTCTAAGGTTGCTTCCGCCGCGCGCGCGCCTTGCCCTTGGGCAAAGCGTGAGCGCGGATCTCCGTCGCCGAGTGCGCGTCGAGCTTTATGCGCAGGAGGGTCCACGCGGGCGGCGTCCGATCGGCGAGCGAACGTGCCGCCTCGGATGCCACTCGCCGGTGCGCATAACGCCGCGCCGCGAGCTCGGCCAGACTCTTAAAACAATAGGTAGGGCGCGCCATGACTGCAATGGGCAGGCGCGCAAAGATCTCGTTCCAGTGTTGCCAATGACGGATTTGCGCCAGGAGATCAGCACCCATGATGAAGATGAAGCGCGTGCGCGGGAAAATCCGTTGCAACGCCGTTACGGTGTCGACGGTGTAGCGCGTGCCAAGCCGCGTCTCGAGGTCGAGCACCTTGATGCGGGGGTTGCGCGCCATGCGGCGGGCCGAAGCGAAGCGCCGCCGGAAGGGCGCCATGCCGCCGGCCGGCTTCAACGGGTTCCGCGGCGCCACCAGCCACCAGATCTCGTCGAGCTTGAGGCGCTTCAGCGCCTCGCGGCTGATGTGGAGATGGCCTTCATGGGCCGGGTTGAAGGAGCCGCCGAGCAGGCCGACGCGGCGCGGCGGCGCGGCGCCGAGGGCGAGCCGCGCCGGCGTCGGGAGCCCGCCGGTCGCGCGGTCATGCGGTCCAGGGCGGCGCGGAGCGCTCAGCGACATGCGTTCGGCAGAAGGCGGCAGTCAGACCTTGCCCTTTCCCACGCGACCCGCCGGGAAGGGTTCGATCGACATCGATCTTAGGCTTTCGGCCATCCGGTTCAAGCGCGCGGCGGCGAGCATAGCCAGCGGCGGGGCGGGCGCCTAATCTCCGCGCCGTCGCGCGCGGCGCCCTCCTTCCCCGCGCGCCCGGCCGGAGATGCCATGAGGATAGCCGCCTGGGCCATCGCGCTTCTGCTGCTCGTCGCGGGCTTCGCGCTGTGCGTCGACGCGCTCACGACGACGCACAGCGTCTGGCTCAGCATCCCCATGCTGCTGCTGGCGGGCGCGCTGCTCGGTCCGGGGGCGATCGCGCTGGTGGCGCTGCTCGGCCTTTTCGACCTCGTCATCGAGGTCGACGGCCATCGGCTGGAGTTCCACAAGCCCGAGAGCGGTTGACGGGATGCCGCGGCCGACCGTTGCCGTCAGGGTCGTACCTGGCCGTCGCCGCGGACGATGTATTTATAGCTGACGAGCTGCTCGGCGCCGACCGGCCCGCGCGGCGGCAGGCGGCCGGTCGAGATGCCGATCTCCGCGCCCATGCCGAACTCGCCGCCGTCGCCGAATTGCGTCGAGGCGTTGTGCAGCACGATGGCGCTGTCGATTTCGGCGAGGAAGCGCTCGGCCGCCGCCTTGTCCTCGGTGACGATGGCGTCGGTGTGGTGCGAGCCATAGCGGTTGATGTGCCCGATCGCGCCCTCGACGCCGTCGACCACGCCGACCGAAAGGATGGCGTCGAGATACTCCGTGCTCCAATCGGCCTCGCTTGCCGGCACCGCCGCCGGGTCGAGCGCGCGGACCTCCTCGTCGCCGCGGATCTCGCAGCCGGCTTGGTGCAGATCGGCGAGGATCGGCGGCAGCATCGTCGCCGCGGCGGCGCGGTCGACCAGCAGCGTCTCGGCGGCGCCGCAGACGCCGGTGCGGCGCATCTTGGCGTTCACCACGATGTGCCGCGCCTTGGCGAGATCGGCGGCGCGGTCGACGTAGACGTGGCAGACGCCCTCGAGATGGGCGATCACGGGCATGCGGCTCTCGCGCTGCACGCGCTCGATCAGCGAGCGGCCGCCGCGCGGCACGATGACGTCGATGTATTCCGTCAGCGTCAGCATCATGCCGACGGCGGCGCGGTCGCGCGTCGGCACGAGCTGCACCGCGTCCTCGGGCAAATTCGCCTGCCTGATGCCGCTGCGCAGCGCGGCGACGATGGCGCGCGAGGAATGGAAGCTCTCGGAGCCGCCGCGCAGGATCGCGGCGTTGCCGGTGCGCAGGCTGAGCCCGCCGGCATCGGCGGTGACGTTGGGCCGCGACTCGTAGATGATGCCGATGACCCCCAAGGGAACGGTGACGCGCGCGATGTCGAGCCCGTTGGGCCGGCGCCAGCGCGCCAGCTCCTTGCCCACGGGATCGGGCAGCGCCGCCACCTCCTCGAGCCCGCCCGCCATCGCCTCCAGGCGCTTGTCGTCGAGCGCCAGCCGGTCGAGCAGCGCCGCCGACAGCGCGTGCTGGCGGGCGTCGGCGAGGTCGATCCGATTCTCCTCCAAGATCGCCGCGCCGCGCGCGCGGATCGCCGCGGCGGCGGCCTGGAGGGCCGCGGTCTTCTGCGCCGGCGTGGCGCGCGCCATCAGCGCCGCCGCGTGGCGCGCCTGGGCGCCGATGGCGCGCATCTCGGCGTAAAGGTCGTTGGTCGTCTCCAACACCGTCATCCTCAGCCCACCACTAGGTCGTCGCGATGGATCATCGCCTGGCGCCCACGGTAGCCGAGGATGGCCTCGATTTCACCGCTTTTGTGGCCGGCGATGGCGCGGGCATCGGCGCTCGAATAGGCGCTGAGCCCGCGCGCGACCTCGCGCCCCTCGCCGTCGCGCACCACCACGGCATCGCCGCGCTCGAAGCTGCCCTCGACCGCGACGACGCCGGCCGGCAGCAGGCTGGTGCCGCGCCGGAGCGCCTGCGCGGCGCCGTCATCGACGGTAAGCGCGCCCATCGGGTGGAGCATGCCGGCGATCCAGCGCTTGCGCGCCGTGCGCGGCTCCGCGGCGGGCAGGAACCAGGTGCAGCGCGCCCCCGCCTCGAGCGCTTCGAGCGGATGGAGGCCGTTGCCTTTGGCGATCGCCATGCGGCAGCCGGCGGCGAGCGCGATGCGCGCCGCGGCGAGCTTGGTCACCATGCCGCCGGAGCTGTAGCCGGCCGGCGCGGCGCCGCCCATCGCCTCGATTTCCCGCGTGATCTCGCGGACCTCCGCGATATGCCGCGCGCCGGGGTCGCGGCGCGGGTCGGCGGTGTAGAGCCCGTCGATGTCGGAGAGCAGCACCAGGGTGTCGGCGCTGATCATCTGCGCCACGCGCGCGGCGAGCCGGTCATTGTCGCCGAAGCGGATCTCGGCGGTGGCGACCGTGTCGTTCTCGTTGATCACCGGCACCGCGCCCAGCGCCAGGAGCTGCTCCAAGGTGGCGCGCGCGTTGAGATGCCGGCGGCGCTCCTCGGTGTCCTCGGGCGTTAGCAGGATCTGCGCCACGGTGAGGCCGTGGCGGGCGAGCGCCTCCTGATAGGCGTGGGCGAGGCGGATCTGGCCGGTGGCGGCGGCGGCCTGTTTCTCCTCGAGTTTCAACGCGCGGCCGGTGAGGCCGAGATGGCGGCGGCCGACGGCGATCGCGCCCGAGGAGACGATCAGCACTTCCTGGCCGCGCTTGCGGCAGCGCGCGAGATCGGCCACCAGCGCCTCGAGCCAGGTGCGGTGGATGTCGCCGGTGGCGTCGTCGACCAGCAGCGCCGAGCCGATCTTGACAATGAGGCGCTTGGCCTTGGCGAGGCCGCCGCTCATGGCGCGGCTTCCGCCGCCGCCTTCGCCGCTTGCGCCGCTTCGCGTCCGGATTTGACCACGGCGAGGAGCGCCGCCAGCGTCTCGGGCACGCCCTTGCCGGTGACGCCCGACAGCGCCAGCACGGGCCGCTTGCTGGCGCGCGCCAGCTTGCGGCGCTTGGTGGCGAGCTCGGCCTCGGGGACGGCGTCGGATTTGTTGAGGCCGATGATCTCCGGCTTTTCGGCAAGGCCATGGCCATAGCGCTCGAGCTCGCGGCGGATGGCGCGGTAGTTGGCGACCACGTCCTCCTCGGTGCCGTCGACCAGATGCAGGATCGCGGCGCAGCGCTCGACATGGCCGAGGAAGCGGTGGCCGAGCCCGGCGCCTTCGCTCGCGCCTTCGATCAGGCCCGGCAGGTCGGCGATGACGAACTCCTCGCCATGGGCTTCGACCACGCCGAGCTGCGGGCGCAGCGTGGTGAAGGGATAGTCGGCGATCTTGGGCCGGGCGCGCGAGGTGGCGGCGAGGAAGGTCGATTTGCCCGCGTTCGGCAGGCCCACCAGCCCGGCATCGGCGATCAGCTTCAAGCGCAGCCAGATCCAGCGCTCCTCGCCGGGCCAGCCGCGACCGGCGCGGCGCGGCGCGCGGTTGGTCGCGCTCTTGTAATGCGCGTTGCCGAAGCCGCCATCGCCGCCCTTGAGCAGGACATGACACTCGCCGGGCCGGGTGAGGTCGAGCAGCACCTCTGCGTTCTCCTCGTCGAGGACCTCGGTGCCGACGGGAACGCGCAGGACGACGCTCGCGCCGGCGGCGCCGCTGCGGTTGGCGCCCATGCCGTGATGGCCCTTCTCGGCCTTGAAATGCTGCTGATAGCGATAGTCGATGAGGGTGTTGAGATTGGCCGCCGCCTCGATCACGACGTCGCCGCCGCGCCCGCCGTCGCCGCCGTCGGGGCCGCCGAACTCGATGAATTTCTCGCGGCGAAAGCTCACCGCCCCGGCGCCGCCATCGCCGCTTCTGACGTGGATCTTGGCCTGGTCGAGGAACTTCATGACGGCGTCTGAGCCTCAACGAAAAAGGGGGAATGCGGCCATTCCCCCTCGCGCGATCGCTGGTGGCGGAACGGCCTACTCGGCGGCCTCCGGCGGCAGCGGCGCCACCGAGACATAGACGCGCCCGCCGGTGGTGGTATGGAAGACGACGCTGCCGTCGACCTTGGAGAACAGCGTGTGGTCGCGGCCGATATCGACGTTGTCGCCGGGATGGAACTTGGTGCCGCGCTGGCGCACGAGGATGTTGCCGGCGAGCACGCTCTCGCCGCCGAACTTCTTGACGCCGAGGCGGCGGCCGGCGCTGTCGCGCCCGTTGCGCGAGGAGCCGCCTGCTTTCTTATGCGCCATCGCCCTTACTCCTTGGCTGGCCGGCGGTGATGCCGGTAACCTTCAGCACGGTCAGAGCCTGGCGGTGGCCGTTCTTGCGCCGGTAATTGTGCCGCCGGCGCTTCTTGAAGACCAGCACCTTGTCGGCCTTGATCTGCTCCACCACCTCGGCGGTGACCTGGGCGCCGGCCGGCTTGGTGCTCGCCGAAGCGCCTTCACCCACCATGAGCACGTCGTCGAGCGTCACGCTCGCGCCCTTTTCGCCGGCGATCTTCTCCACCGTGATGACGTCGTCTTTGGCGACCTTGTACTGCTTGCCGCCGGTGCGGATGACTGCGAACATGAGCGGGTGCTTTGCGCCGAAAATCGAACGGACGGGCGATTTCCCGTCCGAAGGAGGCGCACTATAGCGGGGACGCCGGCGCTGTCAACCGCCTTGCCCCCGGCGTTTGCGGCCGGTTCTGCTTGCCCCGAGACTAAAAAGCACAATAAATCCCGCCGATAAAACAGAATTACGCCGCTCACTTCAGATAAATCCGGACCGATTTTAAGACCATCGCAAGAGCCCGCATGGTAATCATGAGGCGTGGTCTTGAACCGCCCCGGCGCGGCCGATCGCGCCGCCGGTCTTGTCAAAGGATGGGAAGGCTTCGATGGTGTATCTTGTCGGCTATATCATCTCGATCATCGCCACGGCGGGCATCGTCGCCGGCATCGAGGCGCTGAACCGGTGCTGGTCCCATGGCGCGGGCTGGCGTCCCAGGCCGGTCGCGATCCCCGTCGCCCGCCGCCAGCCGCACCGCCAGCCGCGGTTGCGGCAGGACAGGCCTTAGGTTAGGCTCCGGCCCCTTCCGTCGACCGGCGCGGGCTCGGGCCTTAGCGCCTTTTGAGCACGCGGCCTTGCGGAGAGGTGCCGGAGTGGTCGATCGGGGCGGTCTCGAAAACCGTTAGGCCTCGTGAGGGGTCTCGAGGGTTCGAATCCCTCCCTCTCCGCCACTTCAGAACAGAACTGGGCACGCCGCGCGTGGCCGGCTTTACACATGTAGCACCGATACGGTCCTCCCTTCCCGGCGCGGGAGCGGTGGCGGAGGTCATGATGCGGCAACCAGTGGCTTCGCGCGTTGAATTCGCTCGCGCTCTCTTGGGCTGTTCATGGCCTCCCACAAATCGCTGCGCCGCTGGACGTTGAGCCAGAAGTCGGGGCTATTCCCGAACACGCGCGCCAAGATCAGCGCGGTCGGTGCGGTCACGTTCCGGCGGTCGTTGCACAACTCGTTGACATGCTTGCGCTGAACACCCATCGCCTCGGCCAGCGCGGCCTGCGTCAGCCCCATCGGCCGCATGAACTCCTCGACCAGGATTTCGCCGACCGTCGCCGGCTTGCGCTTCGTCATCAGCATGGTTCGCCTCATCTGTAGCTGTGGTCGTCGAGATAGACGCCTTCTGCCTCGCCACGGCTGTCGTCCCAGCGAAAGACGAGCCGCCACTGGCTGTTGACGCGGATCGAGTGGAACCCAGCCAGATTGCCGCGCAGCTTCTCGAAGTGATTACTGGGCGGCACCCGCAAATCCTGATCGGTCGTCGCGTCGTCGATCATCTGGAGCTTGCGGAAGAGACGGCTTTCGAGGTCGGACGGGATGTGCCGCGACCGCGTGTCCTCGACGAAGAAGGCCCGCAGCCACTCGTCACGAAAGCTCACGATCACGCGGCGGCTCCGTCTCTGGGTCTATGTACCACTCATTAGTATAGAAAGCAATTACCGAAGGCTGCGTCCCAGCGGATGGCGCTTGGATCATTGATATCATTTATGTTTTGGCGGAAACCAACAGCAGGGGTGTTCGACGGGTGGTGCAAAAATCTCAATCAATCCAACCACAGGCAACCGGCCGACGGTGGGCGTTTTTCCCTTGCCGTTCTCGATATCGTGCCTTTTGGTGACGGCTCACCTTCTGGCCGGAGCTTCCTCAGTCAAGCCTCCCCTATAGCTTGTGGCGTCACGGTCGCCGCCTTCCGGCGGAAAGACGGCGCCGTCAACGACATCATCGGTAATTTCGGAAAGGCTGCGCGTTTCAATCGAGGGGTATCGCACTCCCCGATTTGCGGGCGCGATTGCCCGCCGCCTTGGCCGTCATAAAATGCTCAAGCCGCGATGCATCCCGCGCGCAGTTGCGTGCGCCACGGCCAAAGGACGCATCCCGTTCCCGCGTCGGGCCGGCGCTTCATTCGCGGGTGAAGCATCGGGGTCGCTCGGCCGCGCCCTTGCGCGTTTGGCTGGGCGCGAATGAAGAGCAATCGCGGCAACCCGCACCCGGCTCGGAGGGGACCGCGACGGCGCGATTTTATGTTGCATATCTGCGGCGCAAAAAATCGCTTTTCAAGCGCCGTGTAAAGTGGAATAGATTGTCGCCGGGGATTTCATTCGCTGCCGCTCTCTCAAGGTGACCCATGCGTCGATGGGGTGCGCTCGCCGCCGTTGTTCTATTGCTCGCCGCCTGCGACCTGCACGGCGATGACTGGATAAGAGTTGCCGGCAGGGCGCCTTTCGGTTCGCGATTACTGTTGGGCGGCACGGGATTTCTTATCCATGGCGGCTACATCGTCACCGCGCGGCATGTCGTCGAGGATTGCCGGGCGATCCACGTGACCGCCGCCTCGGGGATTTTCGAGGCGGCCGGCGCCCGGGTCGCTGCCCTGCCGACGAACCCGCTGATGGATCTGGCGCTGTTGCGGCTCGACCCTGCCGTATCCGGCTTGCCGCCGGGAGCGCCGCTGAGCGATCTCTGGCCGAGCGACACCTGGGAGGGCGAGGCAAGCTCGCCCTGGCCGAAAATCGAGCAGCCGCTGTTCATGGTGGGATATTCGGGGGTGGACGCCATCGATCCGCCGAAAACCGCGCCGCTCTCCCAGACGATCGCGGCGAGGCTGACGAACCCGTCCTGGCACGGGGATGCGCTGGCGGTGTTCGGCGACATCACGCATGGCGACAGCGGCAGTCCCGTGATCGACCAATCCGGGCGGGTCGTCGGCGTCATCTTTGCCGTCGCGTTCGATTCCGAGCAGTTGCGCAAGCGCGGCATCCACGGCGCCGTCGGATTTGCGTTTCGCGCGCGCGATCTGGCGTATTTTCTCGCCGAGGCCGGCGCGTCGCCGGAAATCGACGACGGCCGCGCGGCGACGCCCGTGGCGGCCGGCGCGTTCATGCCGAATATGATGCGCGTTTTCTGCTATCGATGACCGAACGGGCCACGCTCGGCGCGGGCGGGCCGCCGTGGCGTCGCGCCGCCATCGTCGTGGAGCGCCTCATCCGCACCCTCTGGCATGCGGATTGCTAGGACGAAGCAGACATCGGCTTGGAGCCATCGCATGTCCGATATTCCCGTCCAGGCAAAACCCACGGCAATCGAACTCGCCGGCCGCGTCGAATGGGTCAGCCGCGCGCTCGAAGAGGCGCGCCGCGAAGGCCGCGTCGTCTCCGCCGCCGAGCGGGCGATCATGGAGCGATACGCCCGGGGTGACATCAGCGGCGACGAGGTCCGCCAGGAGATCCTGCGGCTGTTCGAGACACCGCATTTCTCCTGACCCCCCCCGGCCGGGCGGCGCGAGCCGCTTAAACGGTCATGCGCTGCCACTCAAATAATCATTTCGGCATGGATTGCATGCCGAGGCGCGGCGTGGGCCTGCTTCCTGGGCCGAAGCGGCGCCGCCGGAGGGTTTGGGGCGCAGCCCCGGGCCGACAGGCTTATGTGCTTGACGCCGCGGTACAAAACCCGCCTCCAAGGAAGCGTCGAGAGCGGCCGCCCGCGGCGGCGGAGAAGGCGGTGCCGGGG
>Ga0187781_10000171_pt1 | contig 45069 bp, 39 predicted proteins | sample 0715_SJ02_MP02_2_FD_132447 | JGI IMG/M metagenome (GOLD analysis project Ga0187781, IMG submission 132447) | Tropical peat soil microbial communities from peatlands in Department of Meta, Colombia - 0715_SJ02_MP02_20_MG | ecosystem: Environmental > Terrestrial > Soil > Wetlands > Peat | place... | reverse complement strand
GTAGCTTTAGCTACGACGTCCCGAGCGGTCATCGCGCCGGGCTTCAGCCCCTGAAGTTCCTGAAGCGGGACAAATTGTGACCTTGCGTCGGCCGAAGTGGGCTTCAGGGTTTGTAGGTCGTAGCTTTAGCTACGACGTCCCGAGCGGTCGTCGCGCCGGGCTTCAGCCCCTGAAGTTCCTCTTCAACCGCCGGGGCGCTGCATCCCTGCCCTTTCTCTCAGCGTTGACGCCCGTTTGCCGCTCTGCATTCAATTTGTTACGCTTCTATCTAACCATCTCGCGGAGAGGTGTCCGAGCGGTTTAAGGAGCACGCTTGGAAAGCGTGTGTTGGGGAAACTCAACCGTGGGTTCGAATCCCACCCTCTCCGCCAGTTGTGGCTGTCGCCGCACCGGCGGCGCCCTCCTCGGCCTAATCGATTTTCCTTTGGTGCATACGAATGTACATACAAATGTATTGACGAGAACGAGAAATCGCCCTAAATTTGTTAGGTCGCGCTTCCGATGCGATTCGAATGGGACGAGCAAAAGAACCGGCAAAACCTTCGCAAACACGACGTTCGCTTTGAGACTGCCGTTCTTGTCTTTGACGACCCATACGCGCTCACCCAGCGTGACTTCACGTTCGAGCCGGAGGATCGCTGGATCACAATCGGAGCGATTGGGCCGGGATCGATTCTGCTGGTAGTGCATACGGTGGTTGAAGATGACGATGAAATCATCCGCATCATCTCCGCCCGCGCCGCCGAGTCACATGAAAGGAGGGCCTATGAAGAAGCTCACAAAGGCACAAAAGCGAGACGTCAAAGCCATCGCCGCAAAGCGAGACGAAGAGATTGATTTTTCCGATATGCCTCCAGTGCTCGACTGGAGCTCCGCCGAGATCGGGAAATTCTACCGGCCAATGAAGAAGCCCGTAACGATGCGGCTCGATTCCGACGTCATCGCCTGGCTTAAGTCCACCGGCCGCGGCTATCAAACCAAAGCGAACTGGCTGCTGCGGAATGCCATGATCCATTTCACACGAGAGGGACCCGCCGGCCGCCGCCAAGTTGCCGGGCGCCGGGTCAAATCCCACGGACGAAGAAAACATTCGTAATACGAGCGATGCCTGGCTCTTTTAAGGGCGGATGTCATGCGGGCTCCCCTATAAAGAAGAGCGATGGGATTCAATCGACGAATTTCTTCGCAACCATCAATTCCGCGTTGAGCAGGGCAGCGCCGGCAGCACCGCGAATCGTATTGTGCCCGAGCACAACAAACTTATAGCTCAGCACGTGGCAGTGCCGCAGCCGGCCTACGTACACAACCATCCCGCCGCCACGGTCCGCATCCAGGCGCGGCTGCGGCCGGTCGGGCGCATCCAGATACACAATCGGCTGCGCCGGCGCGCTCGGCAGGCCGAGCTTCTGCGGCTCGCCCGAAAATTTGCTGAAAGCGGCGAGAATGTCATCTCGCTCCGTGTTTTTTCCCAGCTCGACGGAAACGCTCTCCGTGTGCCCATTGATCACCGGCACTCGCGTGCTGGTGGCGCTGATCGCCGCCGAATGCAATTCGATGCCTCCTTTCGCAAATCGCCCCAGAATCTTGCGTGTTTCGACCTCGATTTTTTCTTCTTCGCCTTCGATGTACGGAATGACGTTTGCCGTGGCATCGAGCGAAGCCACGCCGGGATAACCAGCTCCGGAAAGCGCCTGAAGCGTTGTCACGATCACCCGCCGCAGCTCAAACGCCCGCAGTGGCGCAAGCGCCAGCGTGAGCGCAATCGCGGAGCAATTCGGGTTCGTCACAATCGCCCCGCGCCATCCCTCCTTCTTTTGTTGCAGCGGCACCAGCCCTAAATGATCCGCATTGATTTCCGGAATCAGCAGCGGAACAAGCGGGTCCATTCGATGATTGCGTGAATTGCTCACCACGAAGTGCCCGGCCGCGGCGAACTCTCTTTCGGCATCTCCCGCAATCGAGGAATCGAGCGCCGAAAACAGGATTCTCGGCGCCGCGCCCGGCCGGAGCGTCTCGACTCGCAGCGCGGCAAAATCGTCGGCCAGCGGCGCCGGCAACCGCCACGGCAATTCGCCGTAGCGCTTGCCGGCCGAGCGTTCGCTCGCCGCCAGCCATGTCAACCGGAACCAAGGATGATCGGCGAGCAGCGCCGCAAACTGTTGCCCCACGGTACCCGTAGCGCCCAGAATCCCGACTTCGATTTTCTTGTTGGGCTTCAAGCTGCGCTGCCTTTCATGCCCGGGCACTCGCAACTTTTCGCTCTGCGCGGGCTCGTTCCAGCTCGGCGAGTCCGTCGGTCAGGTCCTCGACGAGGTCTGTCGAATGTTCGCATCCCGTGGAGAGGCGAATCAACGAGTCCGACAGTCCGAGTTCCGCGCGAGCTTCCGGTGGAATCGAAGCATGGGTCATCGTGGCCGGATGGCACAGCAGCGACTTCACGCTCCCCAGGCTTTCGCCTAATGTGAAGTACCTACGTGACGATGCGAACGCCGCGACCTCCTCCGCCGTCCCGTCCAGCTCGAACGAAACCATCCCGCCAAACCCGCTCATTTGCCGCCGCGCGATGTCGTGCCCGGGATGATCCGGCAGGCCAGGGAAATACACTCGCCGCACCAGCGGATGTCCATTCAGCGCCTGAGCAATCGCGGCCGCGTTTTCTTCGTGCCGCTGCATTCTCAATTCCATCGTTTGCAGCCCGCGCAGCGTGAGCCAACAATCAAAAGGAGAAGGCACCGCTCCGGTCGCGTTCTGCAAAAACTTGATCGGCTCAAAGACCGCCGGGTCCTTGGCCAGCGCCGCGCCCTGGATCAAGTCCGAGTGGCCGCCCAAGTATTTCGTGACGCTGTGGACCACGATATCCGCTCCCAGTTCGAACGGCTTTTGAAAGTACGGGGTCGCAAAGGTATTGTCCACCACCAAGAGCGCGCCCCGGCTGTGCGCCAGCCGGCTGATGGCCGCAATGTCGTACACGAGCAGCCGCGGATTTGTAGGCGACTCGATCCACACGAGCCGCGTTTGCGAAGTGACGGCCGCATCCAGCGCCACGTCGTCCGCCAGATCAATCTGCCGGATTCCCACGCCGATGGGCTGAAACACTTTGTTCAGGATGCGGTAGGTCCCTCCGTACGTATCGATCGGGATGACGATTTCATCGCCGGGCCGCAAGTACGCCTGCATCACTGCGTTCTCCGCCGCGAGTCCCGAGGCGTACACCGCCGCGTGGCTAACGCCCTCGAGTTCGGCCAGCACCGCCTCGAGCCGCTGGCGCGTGGGATTATTCGTGCGCGAGTAATTGAAGCCTTTGTCCTGCCCCGGTGCGGCCTGCTCGTACGTGGTCGTCTGGAAGATTGGCGCGATCAACGAGCCGGTCTCTGGCTCCGACGGCTGTCCCGCATGGATCGTCTTCGTTGCGAACTTCATTTTCCTGCTCCTCTCCTTTTTGCTGCACCCTCAACTCCCGGGTGGTGGTATAGCGCTGCATGTCGCAACGGGCGACCGGATGCCCGGAAATAAAATGCGGGCCCACCGAACGCTCGATGCGTTGTCTTGGGCGCCGCCGCGAATGGTCCCGAAAGACCAATCGTCGCGTGCCTTCTTCGACTTCAGCTTGGGAGTTGAATCTTCAATCGTCCCGCTGCTGCGGGATCAGTTGAGGATCTTATCTCTCCCCAGTGGGCAGGAGTTAGCACCTTGGCGTTTGCACCAGGTTGCTGTGGCGTCGTCGGGCCTGTCCCCTCGGCCACTCTGGATAAGCGCTGCTGGTAAGGCAGCACGGAAAGGATAGCAGACGCACATTCGGTGTCAACAACTTCCGGGAGTCAATCGGCTTTGTAGGTCGGGGGCTCGAGCGCCACACTTCCTAGCGGATACCCCTTGAAACAATTTCTGCATCTGTGGGTTAGGGACAGAGATGGTTATTTACCCGTCGCAAGGGATTTGAAAGCAGTGGACATTTCCTTGCCACATCATTCAAATTATGGGGGTACGAACGAGGTAGTTGGGGCCCACTGGGGGATATAGGCGATGCGAAAGTCTTTTTTTCTGCTTGGCTTCGTATTTCTGCTGACATCGGCCGCGCGCGCGCAAAGTAATTCTACGCAGCCTCTCCTGCTCACTACTCCCAATCTTTCTCTCTCGAGTGCCCTTTCGCCCGCCCCTGCGACTCCGGTTTCGATTGCTCCCGGCACTATGGCCACCGCAGCAAGCAGCGCCTCCGCCGGCGCCGCATCTCCTGATCCTCAGGTTGTGCAGGGCGTCTTCGTGAACTATTCATGGCAGGCATACATCGGGTACACATTTTTCCGCTTTTACATCTATCCCGGCGCTACGGAAAACCAGAACGGCTTCAACTACTCCATGGCTTATTATTTCAAGGACTGGCTGGCAGCCGATGGCGAATTCGCGGCCACGCATGGGAATCTGAATGGGGCTTGCTCTTGGTTCGTTTTCGGTGGTGGCGGCCCGCGTTTCCGGTGGTCGGCCCCGCGGAATATCGAGGTCTGGGGCCATGTGCTCTTCGGCTACTCTCACTTCTCCCCGCAGACCCCGTACGGTTCCAAGCAGGCGTTTGCCTACACCGCGGGTGGCGGAGTCGATATCAACGCGCATCACCGCCGAATCGCTTACCGCCTCGGAGCCGATATGGTGGGCTCACACTATTTCGGCACTTACCAGTACAGCCCGAAATTTTTCGCCGGGATCGTTTTCAAATTCTAGCTGCGCGAAAAATCGATTTCGCGTCCCCCGCTCGATGGCGCCGTTGAGCTAGCGCTTGTACCCAATCTTGCGCACAAACTCCCGGCGATGCCGCGCCTCCTCCTCCTTTTCCACGCCCTTGGGTGAGCTGCCGTCCACCACTCCCAGCACGCCGCGCCCCTGCGCCGTCTCCGCCACAATCACTTCCACCGGGTTGGCGCTGGCGCAATAAATCGAGCACACTTCGAAGCAGTCTTGTACGCGCTTCAGCAGATTGATCGGATACGCCTGCCGGATCAGCAGCACGAACACGTGTCCCGCCCCGATCCCCAGCGCGTTGGCAACCGCCGCCTTGCGCAGCTCCTCGTCGTTCGCTTCCACGCGCACAAGACACGGGCCGGAGGCCTCATTGAAGGCCACCGCAAATTTCGCTCCCGGCACGGTATTGACCACCGCCTCGTAGATATCTTCAGCCGTTTTAATGAAGTGCGACTGTCCCAGGATGAGATTTGCGTCCTCGGGGATTTCCATGCGCAGGCTGGTGAGTTCCATTTTGCCCTCGGCCGGCAGAATTTTTCCTGTCTCGAAATTGAGACGCGGACCTCGCTTCGGCCCGCGTTCTGGAAGTCCATTATCAGCAGTGCCTCGCGGATGGGCAAGCGGCGTCACATCCTCGCGCGATGGAAACCTGCTTGCATATTCTGCCTCGCCCATGAGCGCACCGTGGCAAATTGATTGGCGGCCGGCTGGCGCCCAACGCGATTCCGCCCCGCTGAATTTTCGCTCCCTGCTTTCCAGGGCGATACATCAAATGATGCGGGCTTTAAAAATCCTCTTCGGTTTCGCGCTCGTGATTCTTGGCGCCGTAATGATCATCACGCCCGGCCCCGGTTGGCTCACGATTGTGTTTGGCCTCGGCGTGCTCGCCGCCGAATTCGTCTGGGCCAAAAGGCTCCTCGACTGCCTCAAAGAGCAAGGCCTCCGCGTGCGCGAACTTTTCAACGCGCGCCAGCCCGTTCGTCGCGCTTAATCTCCTTCCTCGAATTTCCCGTTTCCGAACCATCTCTCTTTGTGGTTTCATCCCTGTTCTCGCTTAGGAGGTCTCCATGGCCAACCGCGCACCCGATCAATGGAAAGGGAAGTGGGCGCTCGTGACCGGCGCCAGCGCCGGCATCGGCTGGGCCCTCGCGGAACAATTGGCTGCCGGCGGAGCGAATCTCGTTTTGACGGCCCGCAGAACGGACCGCTTGCAAACGCTCGCCGCGGAGCTCGCCAGCAAGCACCGCGTGAATGCCCATGTTTTTTCCTCCGACCTCACTCATCCGGCCGCCCCCGGCCGGATCCGCGAGTTCACAGCGGGAAGAAAGCTCGAAATCGAATTGCTCGTCAATAATGCGGGCTTCGGCGCCTTCGGATACAGCCATGAGATTCCGATCGAAAAGCTTCTCGAAATGATTCAGGTGAATTGCTCCGCCGTGGTACATCTCACGGAGCTTTATCTTCCTTCCATGGTCGCGCAGGGCCACGGCGACATCCTGATCGTTGCTTCTACCGCGGCGTTCCAGGCTGTCCCGTTCAATAGCGTTTATGCCGCAACCAAGGCATTCGATCTGCTCTTCGCGGAAGGAATCGCGGAAGAGGTGCGGCCTTTCGGCGTTCGTGTGTGTGCGTTGTGTCCCGGGCCGACGACCACCGAGTTCCAGCAGGTCGCTCACCAGCCCAACCGCGCCTTCCGCATGCCCGAGACAGCCGAGAAAGTGGCGCGCGCGGGTCTCGAGGCTCTGGCCCGCGGGAAAAGCTACGTCATCTCCGGCGCAATGAACCGGCTGATGATGGAATCCGAGCGCCTCGTCCCGCGCAGCTTCGTCGTCCGCGCCGCCGCCAAAATGATGCGCCCACAAAACCCTTAGCCCTGAGCCGCTCACACTCGCGGCCAATTTGATCCCACAGCCTATCGCAATCTTGTAGGGGCATCCGCCAAATTACTGGCGGACCGTGCCCGCGTCGCCTAGTTCACCGCGTCGGCCATTTTCGCCGAGCCGCCTTCGACCTACATCATTCACTCGCAAAATCGGGGAACTTGCGCTCCTCCCCGCCGGAATATGTAACGGGAAGCACGACAGGCCGTCCAAATATTCAAGATGACCAAGGCCCTTGAATTCACCGACGACGGCCTGCTCCGCCGCATGATGGCCGGCGATGAAGAGGCTTTCACGCTTCTTTACCGGCGCAGGCAACCGCCGATTTACCGCTTCGCTCTGCACATGAGCGGAAACGCCGCCGTCGCCGAGGATGTGACGCAAGAGGTCTTCATGACGTTGATTCGCGACGCCACCCGCTTCGATCCTGCCCGCGGCACTCTGGGCGGCTATCTTTTCGGAGTCGCGCGGAATCTGGTTCGCCGCCGCTGGGAGCAGGAACGCAACTCGTTTCCGCTTCCTCCGGAGGACGAGGATTTTCCGGGCAACGGCACCGGCGTGCCGGGCGATGCCCGCGGCCGCTACGGCTCGCACCGCGCGGACGATGAATTCGCCTCGCTCGAGACAGTCGGCCGCGTGCGCCAGGCCGTGGCTACTTTGCCCGCCAATTATCGCGAGGTGGTTGTGCTCTGCGAGTTGGAAGAGATGAGTTACGAAGAGGCCGCCGAAGCGCTCGATTGCCCTATCGGCACCGTGCGCTCGCGCCTTCATCGCGCGCGCGCCCTGCTGGTCGAAAAGCTTCGCGAGCCCCGGCCGCTTCGCCGTGCCGCGGTCGGCGAGTGAGGAAAGAGGTCAGGCATATGGACTGCGCTCAATTCGACGAAATTCTCCACGATCTCGACCGCCCCGGCACAAAGGGCGCGGTCGCACGCGAGCTCGCCATGGCCCACGCCGAATCGTGCCATCGTTGCGCCGAGCTTCTCACGCAGTCGGAATGGCTCGATTTCAACTTGCTCCGGTTGAAGGAGGAGGTTCATCCGGCGGAAGCTCCAGCGCGCGTCGAGTCCGCGCTCTTGCAGGAATTCCGGCGCACTGTTCAGGCATCGAATCGCCGCAAAGCAGTTCGACGGGCTGCGGTCATCGGCATCGCCGCCGCGCTTTTTCTGGCGCTCGGATTATCGCTGCGGCATCGCATACCCGCGCCCGCCATTGCAACGCCGTCTGCCGGCTTGACGCGAGCGCCCGAGGCGCATCCATCGGTTGTATCCGCTCCGGCGCGAACGGCAGCCCCTGCACAAGCCGCGAGCTCGCCTCAGCTCAGGGAGAATTCGGAAGCCGAGCCAGCGCTCTACGCCACGAATTTTATGCCGTTGCCCTACGCGGACGATTCTCTCGACGAGGAAGACGGCACCATCGTGCGCGTCCGCATCTCGCGCGCCGCGCTGGCTTCTCTCGGTCTGCCTGTAATTGAAGGGGACGGCGCGGAGCGGCTTCAAGCCGACCTTCTATTGAGCGCGGACGGCACGCCGCAAGCCATCCGGCTGCTCTCGGAAGCCGAATTCGCCGGGGAATTTTGATTCACCAGCAAGCTTTTGAGGAGAGTTTGATATGAACACAGGAAATCACGGGCTCCGGCTCGCAATCATCCTGTTTGCATTGCTCGCGGCGGCCGGCAGCGCCCGGGCTCAAGACGCAGCCCCCGCTCCGCACCCGCCCGCGGGCGGAGACGTGATTTATATGGCCGTGCCGGACGGCGGGCCCATGCCCCCGCCGGAAGCGATTGAGTTTGTCGAATTTGCCGGCGGCGTGGGCGGAAGGACGGTCACTGGCGCGCCCTTTACTGCCACGATCTCGAACCAGTCCTCGCAGACTCTTCCCGACGGGAATCATATCCAGCGCAATTCCACAGGCACATTTTCGCGCGACACACAGGGCCGCACCCGCCGCGATTCCACGATTCCAGGCTTCGGTCCCTGGGCGGCTCCGGAGAAAGCGGGCGAGCAAGTTTCCTTCATCAACGATCCGGTAGCCGGTGCGCAGTACATTCTCGATCCGAACGCGAAGACCGCCCGGAAATTCACCGGAGGAAAATGGAAAGGCCGCGGGAAAAAGCATGCGCCGGGAGGTGCCGCCGCAGGCGCTGACTCGGCGCGGCCGGAGCGTCCCAATGTCGTCACCGCTTCTCTCGGGACCAAGACAATCAACGGCATCTCCGCCGAAGGCACGCAGATCACTCGCACCATTCCCGCCGGCGCCATCGGCAATGAGAAGCCCATCGTCATCACCGTCGAGCGCTGGTATTCACCCGACCTGCAAACCGTGGTCATGACCAAGCGATCGGATCCGCGCACCGGCGACTCCACCTTTCAGTTAACGAACATTCAGCGCCAGGAACCGGATCCTTCTCTATTCCAAGTCCCCGCGGATTACACGGTCAAGACCGGTCCGGCGCCGGGCCATCGGAAAAGAGTTCCGCCGCCGGCCGAATGACGCAGCCGAAGCGAGCTCACTCACCACGCACCAAGGCTGTACTTGCGGGCGGCGCACCCACCACGCTCCGCCCGCAAGCCCCCCTTTGAAATTTCAAATTTCAAATGGCTCTGTTGAGATCCTAGCTCTGCAAACAGTGCCGGAGGCTCCGCTTTTTTGGAGTGCGGCTTGTCCTGAGCGAAGCCGAAGGGCGGCTTGACGCCGCTTTGGGCCCGTGTTGGCCCGCTAAGAGCCACCCACTCGACCGAGGCTTGACTCGGTCGGCACAACTGACGCGCCTCGAGTGTGGAACGGCAACAAAGCCATTTCAAATTTGAGATTGCTCCCCTCCAACTCTCGCCTCCCACGCCCCTTTCAAACTTGCCACCCCCACTCTTCGCCTTTCCTGCTACAATCCGGTGCAATCGGTGCCGCCATGGACGCCCATGCTCTCGAAAAACAGCTCCATGCCGAAGGCTTCTCCCACACCTTTGTCTGGCAGGACGATCCCGACGCCTTCTACCCGGACCACACGCACCGAACGCTGACCGCCCACATCATCCTCGACGGGGAAATGAACCTAACCGTGAGCGGCAAACCGCAAACATTGCGTCCCGGCGACCGCTGCGATGTCCCCGCCGGCGCCATCCATTCCGCCCGCATGGGCCTCCGCGGCTGCCGCTACCTCATCGGCGAGAAATAGGGTGGCAAAGTTCTCCAAGCCTCGCGCACTCAAACCCGAAGAAGAATCGCTTCTGTTGTTCTTGCTCTCCGCCGACTTTCCTGGGCGAGACGCGCTCATGGTGCAGCTGCCCCTAATTCAAGTCACCGGAGATTGCGATTGCGGCTGCGGGACCGTGGACTTGAGTGTTCCGGATGGCATCCCTCCGGCTCCGGCGCGTGAGCCGATTCCGGTCGAAGCACGCGGGGTGGGCGTGGATGTGCTCCTACTTGTTCGCGCGGGACTGATCCAGTGCCTTGAAATAGTCACGCACGGAGATGCCCGACCAATAAGTTACCCGACCCCGGAACGGCTTGAGCTTTGGGTGCCGCCTCCCATGAGGGGCCGGGAGAGATCAGTCTGAAGCAACGGCTCGGTCAATCAACTCCACCACGTGGAGCACTTCTTGCCCCGTGCCGTGAATCTTCGCTCCCGCTCGCATTTGAAGCAGGCACCCCGGATTCGCGGTAGCAATCGCCTGCGCTTTCGTCAACCGCGCGTTTTCCATCTTCAGCGCCAGCAGATCGAGCGACGTCTTCGTCTCCGTCACGTTGTAAACGCCCGCCGAGCCGCAGCACTGCTCGGAAAGCGGCATCTCGACGAATTCCACTCCGGGCACGGCGCGAATCAGCGTTCGCGGCGCCTCGCGGATTTTTTGCCCGTGGCAAAGGTGGCAGGAATCCTGGTAGGTCACGCGAAGCGAAAGAGGCCGCATCGGCGCGCGCAAGCCCAATCCGGCAAGAAATTCGGTCACGTCCTTCACCTTCCCGGCGAATCGCGCGGCCTGCTCGTGCGCCGCGCCATCCCGCGGAAACAAGTGCGGGTATTCCTTCAGTGTCGAGCCGCAGCCGGCCGCATTGGTTACGATGGCGTCAAAATCTTCGGCGAGAAATGCCCGTTCGTTCGCCTGCGCCAGTTCGCGCGCCACGTCGCGCACGCCCGCATGAACTGCGAGCGCGCCGCAGCACCTCTGCGCTGCCGGCACCGCCACTTCGCATCCATTCGCTTGCAGCACACGGATTGTTGCGTGATTCAATTCGCTGAAGGCGACCTGCGCGACGCAGCCGGCAAAGAAAGCCACTCTCGCGCGCCGCTCGCCTTTCGCGGGAAACGTCTTGCCCAGCTCGGAAAAGAAAAACTCGGAGTCGATCTTCGGCATCAGCCGTTCGCGGTCGCCAAGCCCGAGCACACTCAAAATCCCGGTCCCCCGCGCCAGCGCAGCAAGCCCGCTCCGCTGATAGAGCTTCAGCGCCTTCGCCGCAGCCGCGATCCTTTTCGGATGCGGAAGCAGCCGGCGATACACCGCGCCGCGCGCCACGCGCGAGAAAAACGGCCGCTTGTACTTCTGCTCGATCTGCGCCCGCGCCAGCTCGAGCAGCTTCCCGTATTCCACTCCCGAGGGGCACGCCGATTCGCATGTCCGGCAATTCAGGCAGCGCTCGATGTGCGTCACGAACGACTCGCCCAGCTCGAGCCGCCCTTCATCCACCAGCGCCATCTGGTGAATTCGCCCTCGCGGCGAATCCGCTTCGCGGCCCCACAACCGGTAGGTCGGGCAATGGTTCGAGCACAGCCCGCAGCGCACGCACCTCGAGTAGTCCTCGTACCGCGGATTGTCGATCGCGGAAAAACCGCTCAACGTTTCCTGGAACTCCCGCTGCGCCTGCTCATGCGTCAGCGGAATCTGCGAGGCGGAGGAAGAAGCCATCCCGTCACATCCCTCCCACAAATCTCCCGGGGCTCAAAATTCCCTGCGGGTCGAACGCTTTCTTCACTTTCTGCATCTCCGCAAAATCCCCGCGCGCCACGCCCCACACTTTCACCGCGCTCTTGAGTTCCGCCGGGCACCACGGAATCCAGGCGTTGGCTTCGAGCTTCTCCCCCGCGGCAAGGATTTGATTTGCGGCCGCCGCCATGCGGCGAAGCGTCTCCTCGCTCTTTGCTTGGGGCAGCAGGGCGAAATAAATCACTCCCAGCCCGCGCGCCATCGCAGCCCACGGCAGCCCGCCCGCCTCCGCTTCTCGCGCCAGAATCGCCAGGGCATCCTTCATCCGCATCGGCGGCACCGCCATCTTCACAATCATGGCTGCCGGTGAAGACTCGAGCGCAATCGGAATGAACTCGCGCTGGCGGCCCCACACCGACGGCCGCGTCGTATCGTCCAGCACCGCCGTGCTCGCCGCTCCGGACTCGTTGGCCATCCGGCCCAGATCGCGCGCGTATCGCTCGAGCACATTTTCGGTTCCCGCATACGACGCCGTCAAAGTCCAATGCTGCGGCGAAAGCATCTTGGGTGGCGCCGCTTCCGGCTCGACTTGCGCGGCAGCGCTGCTCGTGAAAATTTCCGCAACTCTGGGACTCAAAATCTCCAGGCTTAGAGGAGTCAGCGCTGATTGCGCGATGTGATGGCGCAAGTCGATCGCGCCATCCGCGCTGTCGAATGCGGCAAGAAACCCTCGCGTCGCGGGCGGCTTCGGGAACGTCCGGAAATTGATGCGCGTGATGATTCCAAGTGAGCCGAGCGAGCCGATCATCAATTTGTGCAGGTCGTATCCCGTCACGTTTTTTACGACCAGCCCGCCGCTTTTGCCTCGGGCTCCTTCGCCCGTCACGAAATGCATGCCCAGCACGTAATCGCGCGGCGTCCCGTAGAAATGCCGCATCGGCGTGTCCACGCCCGATGCAATCGTCCCGCCCACCGTCGCGCGGTTCCAGTAAGGCATCCTCATGGGGAGAAACTGCCGGTGCTCGGCCAAAGCGGAGTCCATCTTTCGAAGCAATAGCCCGGGCTCGACGCTCAGAGTCAAATCGTGCGGATCGTAAGTGATGATCCGATCGAGCCGGGCCATGTCGATGGCCAAATCGTAACGCTTTGGCGTCATCCCGATCGCGAGCTTCGTCCGCGCCGAAGTGGCGATCGCGCCCATATTTTCCCGCGCGGCGTATTTCACCAATTCCGCAACTTCTTCCGCCGATCCGGGCCGCGCTGCCGCGCCGGGCTTGATCCCGTCCACCGCATACGCGCCAAGCTGCGCCGGATCGCTGATCGCGTTCTCCGCGGCCACGATATCCGGCAGCCGCGCCGCCGCAGTTTTGCTGGCGGTGGTCATGCGGGGGCCCCGCCTGCCGCGGGCAGCGGCTGCGAATAAATTTCCCCGCAGCCTTTGCTCATGGGAAGAATCTTGTCCGGATTCAGTATGCCGGTAGGATTGAACGCATCACGCACGCGCCGCATCACGTCCAGCTCTTCCTCGTCGAATACCAGGGGCATCAGCCGGTCCTTTTCCATTCCCACGCCGTGTTCGCCTGTGATCGAGCCTCCCATCTCCACGCAGAAGGCGATGATTTCATCGGCCGCCTCGACGGCCCGGCGGAGCTGCTTCTTATCCCGCCCGTCGAACAAAATCAGCGGATGCAAGTTGCCGTCGCCCGCGTGAAAAATGTTGCCGATGGGAAACCCGGAGCGCTTGCTGATCTCGGTGATCTTGCGGATTATATCGGGCAGCTTGGTGCGAGGAATCACGCCGTCTTGCACGTAGTAAGTGGGGCAGATTCGCCCCACCGCGCCGAACGCGTTCTTGCGCCCTTTCCACAGCAGGTCGCGCTCTTTCGCATCCTTGGCCACGCGCACTTCGCGCGCCCGGTGGGCCTTGCACACCACCACCACTTCTTCCAGTTGCGCTTCCACCGCCTCCTTCACGCCATCCACGTCAATCAGCAGCACCGCCGCGCTATCGAGCGGAAACCCCGCGTGCACGTAAGCTTCGACCGCGCGCAGCGTCCAGCCGTCGAGCATCTCGCACGCTGCGGGAGTGATTCCGCGTGCGGTGATTTCCGCCACCGTCTGCGTCGTGTCGTCGAGCGTATCGAAAATCGCCAGCAACGTTTTCGTCGCTTCCGGATTTCGCGTCAGCTTCACCGTAATCTCGGTCACCAGCGCGAGCGTCCCCTCCGACCCCACAAACAGCCCCGGCAGATCGTACCCGGGCGCGTCCTGCGCCTGGCTGCCGAGCAGCACCATCTCACCCGTCGGCAGCACCACCTCGAGCGCCAGCACGTGGTTCGTCGTCACTCCGTATGCCAGCGTGTGCGGCCCGCCCGAATTTTCCGACACGTTTCCGCCAATCGTGCAAGCTTTCTGGCTCGAAGGGTCCGGCGCGTAATGCAATCCCAAATGCGTGACCGTAGCGGTCAAATCCGCATTCACCACGCCCGGCTGCACCACGGCGAACAGATTCTCCGCATCCACCTTCAGGATGCGGTTCATCTTCGTAAACGACACCACGATCCCGCCGCGCCGCGCCAGCGCTCCGCCCGAAAGCCCCGTCCCGGCGCCGCGGCCCACCAGCGGCGCCTTCAGCCGGTTGGCGATTTCCACGATGCCGAGCACATCCTGTTTGTTCCGTGGGAAAACCACGCAGGTAGGCCGCGCCACTTCCACCGAGCCGTCGTATTCGTAAAGGAGGAGGTCTTCGGGGCGGTGCAGGACGGAATCTGCACCCAGCAGTTTTTTCAAATCGTGCAGGAGCCGGCTATCCATGGGCTGGCTTGAATTGCGCGTCTGCGATTATCCCGCCACTATAGTCGCCCGCCCCCCCAACGTCAACGCACGGACGCCTGCTTTGGCCGGCGTTTTCTCATAGGGGCATCCGCCAGAATTCTGGCGGACCGTGCCCGGGTCGCCAATTTCCTCAGCGTTGCCCACGTTTGCCGCGCCGCCACCGACACCTTTGATGTGCGGGAGCTTGTTTATCCCGAGCGCAGTCGAGGGGCTCCCGCTTTCTTTTCGATGTATTCAAAGCGCAACCAACTGAGGCAATCGACCCCAATCAGATCAAGCATTGCCTTGCATTCCAGCGCGTGAAATCACTCTCACCGCTCGGCTCCCGTATCGCGCAACATCACCACATTCGCCACCACATGAGTCCGCACCACCGCCAGCGTCCGCCCGTCGGGCGACCACACGAAAAAGTTGATTCCGTCGTTCGTGAAGTGCGTCATTTGGTGCCCAGGCGAACCATCCAGCGGCTGCTCCCAGATATTCTGCACTCCGTTCTCGATAATCCGATACGCCACCGACTTCCCGTCGGGCGTGAATCCTGCTGGAAACGTCAGGTTCTCATGCCCGGTCAGAAATCGGGTAGCCTTCGGGTCCTTGGACTCTACATTGATCAGCACGAGCGGATGCGTGGGCTCCTGCGTCTTCGGGTCCACGCTCGAGGCAACCGAGGCCAGCCATTTCCCATCGGCAGAAAAACTCAACCCCGTCCCATTGACGAATCCATTTTCCAGCACGCTTCCGGGAACCACCTGCGCCTCGCCGCCCTCAACCGGCACACGGTAAAGCCTGTAATTAGTAAAGTCGAAGTAATAAGCCAATTTTTCATCGGGCGAACACAGTGGCAAGCGGTCGTCCTTGCCATGAGTTAGCTGTTTCGGATGCGTTCCGTCCGCATCCACCCGCCAAATATTCCGCGTCTTGCTTCCTTCCTTGTAAAGCCAGCTCACAAGGATGAGCCCGCTCGGTTGGCAAGTGGTGGTGGTGTCGATAGCCGCGCTCGGGTCCGTCACCAGGGTCGCCGCCGTTCCTCCTCCGGCGGGCAGCCGCACAATCGACGTTCGCAACCCGACGATCATGTTTCCTTTGCTGTCCCAATCCAAGCCGTTAATTTGCCCCTCGCCGGGAATTCCTTCGACTGGCACAGGCATCCCGGCCCCCGTCCCGGAAAGCAGGACGATCGAATCCGCTCGCTCCCGCTGGATGGCCACCACCGATTTCCCGTCAGCGGACCGCTGCAACCCAAGATAGCCGTGCGTGTCGTTTGTGATCGGATGGAACTCTCCGCCGGGATAGGAGACGTATCCGATTTGCGGCCGCGAAAACGCGTTGCTTTGGTCGCGGAAGTTAATCAACATCCCCCGCCCGTCGGGCATCCAAGCGATGTTCGTCGCGATCTTGTCGCCGAATGATTTGAGCGGCCGGTCTTCGCTCCCGGCTACTTCATACGTCCGCACTTCGCCACCCGATTCTTCCGATCCGCCGACTACGTAGGCCAACCGCTCGCCGTCGGCCGACCACGAGAAATCAGCAGGGATGGGAGTGGGCGCGATGCGCACGATTTTTTCATCACTGCCGTCCAAGTTCGCGGTCAGCAGGCGGTACTTTCCCATTTCCGGATCGTTGCCACGCAAGTACGCGATGTGCTTGCCGTCGGGGAGAAATTCGGCGCCCCGGTCCACGTCGCGCGCCAGCAACTGCGGCGTTCCTCCCAGCACGGGAATGCGGAATAGGTTGGCCACGTTCCCAGTCGCGTCGGTGGACCTGCGGTAGTAAATGTAATTCTCGTCCGGCGAAAAGCTCGGGTCCAGAATCTGCGTACCTTCCGCCGCCAGCACTTGCGTCACGCTGCCGGTGGGAATGTTGCGGAGCAAAAGGCCCTGTTTTCCGCTTTCTACCACCACGCTCAGAACGAATTTCCCGTCTGGAGAAATCCCTGCAAGCAGCGCGTTTCCCGTATTCGTGATTTGTGTGATTGTGAAATTCTGGAGCGGCACCGCGGCCTCGCGGTGCAGCAGCGCATAAATTCCGTACCCCGCCGCTGCGATCAGAACCAGAACGAATACGCTCACAGCGATCAGCTTCCCGCTGTGTTGCTTCGCTGCCTCTACCACCACCGAACTGCTCGACGTCTGCGCGGCTGCCACGCCGCCGCTTTGCGAACTCGCCGCCGTGCCCGGGGGCGGGGCGCTGGGACTCAAACCGATCGCGCCCGCAGCTGCGAACTTCGCTGTCCGCCCGGAATCCGTGTCGCGCTTCAGCCGCTGCAAATCGGCTCGCGCATCCGCGGCGTGCTGATAGCGGAGTCTCGGATCCTTTTCCAGCGCTTTCCCGATAATTTCTTCGAGCTTTACGGGCAACTCCGGATTCAAGCGCGTTGCCGGCGCCGGTTCGCGTTCCAGAATCTGATTGAAAATTACTCCGGACGTGTTGCCTGAAAATGCCTGCCGCCCGGTGGCCATTTCGTAGAGCACCAGCCCGAACGAAAACAAATCCGTCCGCGCGTCCAGCTTCTCGCCGCGCACTTGCTCCGGCGACATGTACGCCACCGTCCCCAGCGCCGTGCCGGGGCTCGTCAGGTTCGGATCGCTGCCGGGACCGAGGCCGCCGGCCGTCACCGTTTCTCCCACCGCGCGTGCCACAAGCTGCTTTGCCAATCCGAAATCAAGGATCTTCGCCTGGCCGCGCTCAGTGACAAAAATATTCGCCGGCTTGATATCGCGATGCACGATTCCTTCGGCGTGCGCCGCCTCGAGCGCGTTGGCGACGTCGATCCCGATCTCCAGCAGCGTGTCGAGCGGCAGCGCCCGCCCCAGAATCAGGTGCTTGAGCGTTTGCCCCTTCAACAACTCCATGGCGATGAAGGGCATTCCGTCTTCTTGATCGATGTCGTAAATGGTGCAGATGTTCGGATGATTCAATGCCGAGGCAGCCTGAGCCTCGCGCTCGAACCGGTCCAGCGACGTGCGGTCCGCCGCCACATCCGACGGAAGGAATTTCAGCGCCACCTGCCGCTTCAGCTTGATGTCCTCGGCGCGGTACACCACTCCCATCCCCCCGCCGCCAAGCCTCTCAACAATTTTGTAGTGGGTAATGACTCGCCCGGGTTGCAGTGCGGTTTCCGCCATGGCTCGCGATACTAGGCCACGCCCTCACTCAAGTCAACGCGAGACCGTAGAACCCCTTCGCAAATTGTGAAACCGTATCCCCCAGCTGCCTGCGTCGTTTCTCGTAGGGGCACGGCATGCCGTGCCCGCGCTGCCAATGCCGCGAATCCAACCCATCTCCTCCGCGCTGCCTTCGAGACCTTTGGAGTGCGGCCTGCCCCGAGCGGAGCCGAGGGGGAGCTTGTTTATCCCGAGCGCAGTCGAGGGGCTCCCGCTTTGTTTTCACAAGGGCCGCAGCGCACGTTTTTTCTTCTCGCATGATCAATCGAAGCCCTCGCTTTGTTCCTTTGCTTCCTCTGCCACCTTTGCTTTCTTTGTCTCCATTTCGTTGTATCCTACTCCCCCTGCGCGACGATTTTCCCGAGGTGCGCATTGGCCAGGCCAAAAGTTCTCTCCACGCGTCCGCTCTTTCCCGCGGCCCGCGCCATCCTCGACCAGAATTTCCAGGTGGATTACTGGACTTCGCCCGAGCGCATCTCACGCGCTGAATTGCTCAAGCGCGTCGCCGATAAAGACGGCCTCCTCTGCGTCCTCACCGAGAGAGTAGACGACGAGCTCCTCAACACTGCGGCGGACCTTCGCATTGCCGCCACCGTCTCGGTCGGCTACGACAACATCGACGTCCCCGCCTGCACGCGCCGGGGCGTGGTCGCCACCAACACTCCCGGCGTGCTTGACGACACGACCGCCGACTTCGCCTGGACGCTGCTGATGGCCGTCGCGCGCCGCCTGCTCGAGGGCGACGCCTGGATGCGCTCCGGCACGTGGCCCGGATGGGACCTCGATCAGCTCCTGGGCGAGGACGTGTGGGGCAAGACTCTCGGCGTGCTCGGATTCGGCCGCATCGGCCGCGGAATGGCGCGGCGCGCTCAGGGTTTCCACATGCGGATTCTTTACAACGACGCGGTGCGCGCTCCCGCCGATATCGAGCGCGAACTCGGTGCGCAATTCGTCGATCGCGACACGCTTTTCCGCGAAGCCGATTTCGTCAGCGTCCACGTCCCGCTCATGCCCGAAACGCGCCACCTCATCTCCACCGAAAACCTGAACAAGATGAAGCCCACCGCGTTTCTCATCAATACATCGCGCGGCCCCGTGGTGGACGAAGCCGCTCTGGCGCAGGCCCTCGAAAGAAAAAAAATCGCCGGCGCTGCGCTCGATGTCTTCGAACACGAGCCCATGGTCCATCCCGCCCTCCTTTCCCGCAAAGACGTCATCCTCACGCCGCACATCGCCAGCGCTTCGGTCGAAACCCGCACGAAAATGGCCGTGATGGCCGCCAATAATCTCGTCGAGTTTTTCGCCGGCCGCCGCCCGCCCAACGCGCTCAACGCCGATGCCCTCGCCCTCAAATGACCATGCCCGCGCCGCCAATTTCGCCCCCGCTGCTCATGCAAGCCGTCCGTCCGCCTCTCGTAGGGGCACGGCATGCCGTGCCCGCGCCGCCAATCTGGCGAATGCAGCCCATCTCCCCCACGCCGCCACCGAGACCTTTGGAGTGCGGAAGCTTGCTTCCGCTTTGTTTTCAATGTTGCTGGAGCGTACCCCAGTCAATCGAACTGAGGCTTACCTCCGATCGGCCTAGAAATTCAGTTTTTGCTCTCGCCTCCGTGAACAAATGACCGATTTCAAACAAACCGCCCGCCACATCTTCCGCGAAACTCTCGCCGCCATCGACATCCGCGCCACGCTCGCGCGCAAGCTCGAATACGCCGATTCCACCATCTGCATCGACGGCGCCACCATCAATCTCCGCGACTTCCGCGAAATCCTCGTCATCGCCGTCGGAAAAGCCTCCTTCCCGATGGCCGAAGGCCTCCTCGCAATTCTCGCGCCGGAATTTTCCCCCGCAGGCATCCTCGTCGGCCCCGCCGCGCCGCCACGTTCTTTCCCGGACTGGCAGTCATTCGTGGGAGGCCATCCCGTCCCCAACGCCGATAGCTTCGCCGCCGGCCGCGCGATTCTCGATCGCCTCGCGAGCTGTGGCGACCGCACACTGATTTTCTTGCTGCTTTCCGGCGGCGGTTCCGCGCTGGCCGAGTGCCCGCTCGATCCGGCAGTGACGCTCGAAGATTTCCGCGCGTTGAACTCCGCGCTCGTCACCTGCGGCGCGCATATTTCCGAAATTAACGCCGTGCGAAAGCATCTTTCCGCCATGAAGGGCGGAAGGCTCGCTGCTGCCGCTCCCCGCTCGATGAAAATCACTCTGGGAGTCAGCGATGTGCCGGAAGGGCAGGAAACTGCCTTGGCTTCGGGCCCGACCTTGCCGGATCCCACAACGGCCGGCGAAGCCGAGCGTGTGGTCCGCGATTTTCACGTGCTCGAAAAACTTCCGGCCTCGATTCGTTCGCAGTTCGAGCGCCACACACTTCGCGAAACTCCGAAACCGGGTGACCCTGCTTTCGCGCGCGCGCATTTCATGTTGGTTCTGGGCGAGCGCGACCTCCTTCACGCCGCGCACCGCGCGCTCGAAGCCGAGGGCTTTTTCTGTCTCACCGACCGCTCCACCGACAACTGGCCGATTGAAAAAGCCGCCGACTACCTGCTCGGCGAGCTGGACGCCGCGAAGAAAATCTGCGGCGGGCGCATGGCTGCCGTCGTTTCCGATGGAGAAGTGAACAGTCCCGTCACCGGCAAAGGCGTGGGCGGAAGGAATTCCGCATTCGTGCTGGCATGCGTGCCGAAAATTGCGGGCAAGGAAATCACGGTCTTGAGCGTTGGGACCGACGGCATCGACGGCAATAGCCCGGCAGCCGGCGCCGTGGCCGACGGCGAAACTCTCTTGCGCGCGCAAGCTGCGGGCCTCGACCCAAAGGATTTCTTTCAGCGCAGCGACGCTTACAATTTTTTCGATCGCCTCGGCGACGCCATCGTCACCGCCCCCACCGGAAACAACCTGCGCGATCTGCGCATCTTTCTCGCCCGCTAGCCCCCAATCGCGGTCCACCTGGCCGCCGCCCATTTTCTCCGCGCCGCGACCGAGACCTTTGGAGTGCGGAAGCTTGCTTCCGCTTTGTTCTCGGCGCAAGCACAGCGTGAACCATCCACCTCCTGAAAAACTCCACAGGGATTCACGCTTGCATTCCGCGTTACACCGTGCCAAGTTTTGGGCGAGGAGGTGCGAGCCGGTATGCCCCGAAAGGTTGGGCCGGTGAAATCAATGTCTAGTGCCGTCGGCCGGGTTGGACCAGCCTTTCGAGCCGGCTGGGGCGCAATTCATGCCGATAATCGAATGCAGACTGATTGGATGCTAAGTCTATGAAAACAAAGGATCGGGTCCATTTCATCCCGATAATTTTTTGCGATTGCGGAGGCTCCCGTTCCAGGCTGGAAAACCCTGGATTTCTCGGCCGGGCCCCCCGTTAACTTTTGGTGGCCCCTTGGCGGAGGTAGGCATCGTCGCCCCGAATCCACTCTTCGCGCCGCGGCGAGAAAAAATCGATATCGACCGTATCTTCGAGCGCCGTGGCTTCGTGCGGAACATGCGCCGGAATCAGCAGAATTTCGCCCGCACGGACCGTGGTTTCGTGCCCGTCGTCGAACTTGAATTTCAGCGCGCCGGAAACGATGAAAGTAAATTGCTCGCTGCGGTGGGAATGTCGCGGCACGAAAGCCCCGCGCGCCAGCAGCACGCGTGCGAGGGTGCCGTCCGCTCCGCTCACCATCTGCCGCGTAATCACGTCGCTCAGCTTATCGCACTGCAATTTTTCCCACGGTGTCGCTGTCAGCATACTCGGCCTCCCAAGGTGGATTCACACCCGGAATCCTCTATCGAACGCGGCGAATCGTCAATGCCCAACCAAGCCAGCCAATGTCCCCCAGCTTGGTTTCTTGTAGGGGCACGGCATGCCGTGCCCGCGCCGCCAATTCTCTTTTCGCTGCCCATCGTCTCCGCTCCGCGACTGAGACCTTTGGAGTGCGGGAGCTTGCTTGTCCTGAGCGCAGTCGAAGGGCTCCCGCTTTGTTTTGAATATCGAAGGAACTCGCGCCAATCCTTCCGGCGAATGCAAGAGGTCGCAGCCAAGATTGAAAATGATTTACGCCCCCGCTCGCGTTCGATTAAGATGCGCGCGTGACTCCTCTCGGCTGGCTCGCGGCGCTCGTTCTCTTTCTTCAGTTGCCGATTCCGCTCTATTGGTTTGTTCTCCATCCGCAAGTGAATTTCTGGCGTGGCCGGTCGAAAGCCGCGCTCATCACCGGAGCGCTGTGCGCCTGGCCGCCGGTCGGCGTTTGCCTGGTGGTTTTTCGCCGCGAGATTTTTCGCCCCGATTGGCCGCCGATTGGCAGCATCGCCGCAGGCTTCGCATTGCTCGCCGCCGAAGGCTGGATCTTTTGGCGCGTGAAACGCGATCTGGGCGGCGATCGCCTGATGGGCAAGACCGAACTTTCCGGCGGCGGAGAAATTGTGGAGACGGGGATTTACTCGCGCATCCGCCATCCGCGTTATGCCGGCTCGCTTCTGGCAGTCCTCAGCGCGTGCTTTCTTGCCGGCACTCGCGTGATGTGGATCATCGCCGCCTGTTGGGCGGTGCTCATGCGCATCGCGATTGCCTTCGAAGAACGAGAACTGCGCGCCCGTTTTGGCGCCGCATACGAAGAGTATTGCCGCCGTGTCCCGCGATTTCTGCCGCTCGGCCTGAGGCCGCATTCGGGAAGGGAAGCGGCGCATCGCGGCGTGTCGTAGCTGGAGGTGAGTATGAACCGCATCGTTATCTTGATAGCCGGGGTTCTCGCAGTTGCTGCGAGCGCCGGAGCGCAAATCGGAAAGAGCGTCTCCGTCGCGGCTGGAACGCCCGAAGACCGAGCCCTTTCGGAAATCTATGCAGCTCCCGATGGGCCGGAGAAGATCGCGCTGCTCGATAAATTCATGGCCGATTACGGCAAGGGCGATATGGCGCTTCTCGGCGATCAGCTTTACGCGCAGACCTATCTCGCCATGAAGAATTATCCCAAGGTGTACGAATACGGCGAGAAGGCGCTCGCGCTCGATCCCGATAATCTCTCTACCGCCGTGAGCATGGTCCACGCCGCCGACGAACAGGGCGATGCCAAGAAGGTGTTCGACGCCGGAGAAAAAGTCTCTGCGATCCTCGCGCGGTACAAAGCTTCTCCTGCGCCCGAAGGCACCTCCGCCGACATGTGGGCCGGCCAAAAACAGGCCATGCTGGCGAATGCGCAGGCCGATATCGGCTATGCCGAGTACGCGATGGTGAATGCCGCCCTCAAGACCACCCAACCAGCGGCGCGCGCCGCTCTCCTCGAGCGCTTCCTCGCCGACTTTCCCGATTCGTCTTACGCGACCATGGTTCGCGAACAGACCGCCGTCGCTTACCAGGCGGCGCAAAACACGCCGAAGATGATGGCGGCAGCGCAGAACGTGCTGGCGGCCGATCCAAACAACATCTCGATGCTCCTTCTGCTCTCCGACAACTGGAGCGACAAAGGCGAGCAGCTCGATAAAGCTGCGGACTATGCGAAGAAAGCGCTGGCGCTATTGCCCAAGGCGGCCAAGCCGGAAAATGTCACGGACGAGCAATGGCAGCAGCAAGTGGCTTTGCAGAAGGGGATTGCCCTCAGTTCGCTCGGTGAAGTGTACGTCAATCAGAATCAAAACGCGCCGGCCGTGGACTCTTTCAAGCAAGCAAGCCCGCTGCTGAAATCGAATACGGTTACCTACGCACGGAATCTCTACCGTCTCGGTTTCACCCTGGCCAAAATGCAGCGCACCGCCGAGGCTCGCACCGTTCTCACGGAAGCCGTTTCGATCAACAGCCCGTACCGCGCGCAAGCACAAGAAACGCTCGATAAGATCGGCAGCGCGGCCGGACGCAAGTCGGGGAAAAAGCCTCCCTCGCAGGACTGACGGCTTGTGGCTCGAGTCGCATCTCACCCGGCAATGCGCTGCCCCGCGCGCGCAGCTCTCCGTAGGGGCATCCGCCAGAATTCTGGCGGACCGTGCCCGCGCCGCCAATCTCCGATGCCGCCCCAATTTCTCCGCGCTGCCACCGAGACCTTTGGAGTGCGGGAGCTTGCTCCCGCTTTGTTTTCGATATCGGCAGAGCCGACGCCCGGCTCGTGTGAGCATGTCGTTGGACCTAAATAATCCTAGGGGGGAATTCGATCGTGCCCAAAACCGTCCTTATACTCCGTATCCGCAACACCTTCCTTGCCTGCTTCTTCTTCCTTTGTGGGCGCATCATTCCCGCGCAAACCATCCGTGTCGACGCCGCAGCCGATCACGCGGCGAACTCCTTCGTCCCAACCGTTGCCCTCGGCGCAGGTATTGACCGCCTTCCTTACGGCGCGGCGGACAAACTCTTCGTCGAGCCCACTATCGAGCAAGTCCTTTCCGCCGGCTGGCAAATGGTTTCCTACCGCCAGAACACCGAGCTTCACATCGAAGCCTGGCACTGGAATTTCAATGGCGCCTGGAGCGATCCCGCGGGCCAGGGATATTTCACCGGAAATGCCGCGCCCACGGAATTCATTCGCCACTCCTACGGCTACCCGCTTCCACACCGCGGCGTCACGCGCGACGACGGCACCGACATGGTCGGTTACTCGCGCCTCACCGACGGCGACCCGAACACCTACTGGAAGAGCAATCCGTATCTCACGCAGGCTTTCACCGGCGAAGACGATTCGCTGCACCCGCAATGGGTGTTCGTGGATCTGCTCGCTCCGCAGCAAGTGAGCGCCATTCGCATCGCCTGGGCGGAGCCGTACGCGCGCAGCTACCTCGTGCAGTATTGGACCGGCGAAAACCCGATCAAGAAGCCCACGATCGGCGCCTGGCAGACTTTTCCAGGTGGCACGGTCACCGATGGAAAGGGTGGAAACCCCGTGCTTCAACTTTCCGCCGCGCCGATTCCGGTGCAATGGATTCGCGTCCTCATGACGCAGTCGTCGAACACGTGCGATTCACACGGTTCGGGCGATCGCCGCAATTGCGTTGGGTACGCGATTCGCGAGCTTTACATCGGCACCACCACTCCCGATGGAAAATTCCACGATCTCGTCCGCCACACGCCGGATCAGGACCAGACTCCCACGTATTGCTCTTCGGTCGATCCCTGGCACGCCCCCGCGAACCTCGATGAAAAAGCCGGCGACCAGGTCGGCTTCGATCTGTTTTACACGAGCGGCTACACCCGCGGCCTCCCCTCGATGGTTCCGATTGCGATGCTCTATGGGACGCCGGAAGATTCCGTGGCCGAAATTGCCTATCTCGAAAAACGCGCCTATCCGATTTCCTACGTCGAGATGGGCGAAGAGCCCGACGGCCATTACACCCTTCCGGAAGATTACGCCGCGCTTTACATCCAGTGGGCTGTGGCTCTGCATAAGTTCGACCCGGGGTTGAAACTCGGTGGCCCCATTTTCACGGGCGAGAACAAAGACATCGAAGCCTGGCCCGATGCGCAGGGCCGCACTTCCTGGACTCGCCGCTTTATCGACTACCTGAAATCCCACGGACACCTTTCCGATCTCGCATTTTTTTCCTTCGAGCACTACCCGATGGATCCCTGCAAGACGGAGTGGAGCAATCTGTACGACGAGCCGTATCTGGTGAGCCACATTCTCGACGTATGGCGCGAAGACGGAGTGCCCGCGAACATTCCCATGTTCATCACCGAATCGAATATTTCTTCGGAAGCGTCGGAAGCGAACGTGGACATCTGGGGCGCGCTGTGGCTGGCGGACTACGTCGGCGCGTTTCTCACCGCCGGCGGCGACGGAGTTTCCTACTTTCATTATTTGCCGCTCGGCATCCGCAAGGGATGCAATCTCTCGCTCGGCACTTTCGGAATGTTTTCCACTGACGCGAATCTGAAAGTGGAGCAGCCGCTTTCACAATTTTTCGCGAGCCAGTTGATCAATCTCGAGTGGGTGCTGCCGGGCACCGGCGCGCACCGCCTCTATCGGGCCGCAAGCGACATTCTCGATGCCGCCGGCCACAATCTTGTCACCGCCTACGCCGCCTTGCGTCCCGACGGCCAGTGGTCGCTGCTCGTCATCAATAAGGATCAGGAAAACGCGCACAAAGTGCGCATCATTTTCAGCGATGCCGCGCCGAATCCCGATCGTTTCTTCTCGGGCGACGTCAGCTTCGTCACTTTCGGCAGCGCCCAGTATCAATGGCATCCTGAACTCAAAGAGGGCATCGCCGATCCCGATGGCCCGCCGGTCCGCGCATCGGTCGCTGCTGGTCCCGACACGATCTTCGAATTGCCCAAAGCTTCGATCACCGTCGTGCGCGGCTCGCTCGCCGCCAAAAAGTGAAGGAGCGCCGATGAGTCAGTGTGTTGGCGAGGGACTTTCGTCAGGGCACGACTTTAGTCGTGCCGTAAGTGATACGAATGAATTTCGGCTTCAGCCGCTGAGGGAATTGAATCGTGCGGTTCGCCCATCACAAAAAGGGGCTGCCGCAATGTTGTGACCAATGAGACCGTTTGCTAAGCTAAAGAAGACCAATCGGCCCGGAGAGGTGTCTGAGCGGTTGAAAGAGCTCGCCTCGAAAGCGAGTGTAGGGGGAACCCTACCGTGGGTTCGAATCCCACCCTCTCCGCCATCGTCCGCCAAGATTCGGGAGCGCGCGCGATCCTCGGCATTCATTTCGAGAAATGCATCATCTCAATAACAGGCAGGAGAGGTGGAGAAACAATTCGATTCCGACACGTGAGCGCTGAGACAAAGGCTCCAAGTGAACGTTGCCGGCGCCACACATAACCTGGAAGACTGGATTATCGAGCAGGTTCAACCGCACTCCGGAATGCGTGTATTGGATCTGGGATGCGGTACCGGCAAGCAAAGCTTCGCCGTGGCCGAAATCGTCACTCCGAAGGGCGAAGTCTTAGGCGTAGATATCTCCGAGGATGCCGTCAAACAGTTCAACGAAAGAGCCGGCAAGGAGCATGTGTTCCAGGCTAAAGCCATCAAGGGATCATTGGACGAATCCCTCGAGCTATTGAAGCCTCTGCGGTTCGACCTGATTCTCTCCACTTACGCCATCTACTACGCAAAGCATATGGTTCAGCTTGTTTCAGGTCTTCGAACCTTATTGCAGCCCAACGGCCAAGTATTTATTTGTGGCCCGGGGAAGGGCACGAACCAAGAAATCCTGCAATTAATCGGGCGGCTCGTTCAGGCCCCCTCCCCAATACCGATCCCAATGGAAGATTTTGTGTCGCCCGAAGACATCCAAAAAATCTCCCGGCATTACCGGAAGTTCGAAACCGTCCGGTTGCAGAACCAGATTCGATTTGATTCGGTGGAGCGAATCCTAAATTGGTGGGAAAACCATAATTCGTTTCTTCCCGGTATCCGAAACCAGGTGGCCAAGGCACTCCAAGCCCATTTCGATAAGCATCAGAATTACATTCTGACTAAGAACGTCTTGGGAGTTCACCTTTATGCTGAATGATTTCAGCTACGACGAGTACAAGTGGCTGCTGAACCTCGGGCTGGCCAGGAACAAGAACCTGCGGTTTTGCGACTTGCAAGGGGAAAGCGATTCCGGCCGATATTTCATTTTGAGGCACGACATCGACTTTTCGCCGGAGGCCGCTTTACGAATGGCCGAATTCGAGGCCACTTTGGGTGTTCGCTCCACTTATTTTCTGCTGTTCAGCAGCAATTTCTATAATTTGTTGTCCGAGGATCATTGCTTATTGCCGCGGCGTTTGGCGGAATTAGGGCACGAAGTCGGCTTGCACTACGACTTGAAATGTTATGACCTCATCAGCCGCGAGAAACCCTCCGACATTCTCCAAAACCAGGCCGACACGCTTGGTCAGTTATCCGGAGTGAGGGTGCAATCGATTGCGATGCACAACCCGTCCGTTTATGGCGCCGACATATTTCAAAACTTGAAGCAATTCATCAACGCTTACGATCCCAAGTACGCCAAAGAAATTGCCTACATCTCCGATTCCTGCGGGGCATGGCGGGACGATGCCGCAGCTCTATTTCAAAAAGGTGAGATGCCGCCTCGGTTCCAGCTCTTGATTCACCCGATCTTTTGGGACAACAAACCCGGGGATCGATGGTCCAGGATGAGCGAGCTAGTGGGAAACCAGATGAGTATGATTCACAAATCCGCCGAAGCTGCGCACGCTATCTGGAATCACCATGCTGGGGTGTTGCAACACGATGCGCGCAAGCAGGCGGCCTCGAGGTAAGTGACCGCAGGCCCTGTGGGCCGGGCCCCGGTCACAAGCCAGAGCTAATCCAGTTCGAAGGTCAAGTACATCAGCTTGCTGTCGCGCTCGACTTGCAGAACTCCTGCGCCGCCCGATGGAATTGCATTCACGGCTTCGCACAGCTCGTCGAGCGTCTCGATGTGCTTGCCGTTCACTCCGTGAATCACGTCGGCGGGCTCGAGCCCGGTGCTGGCTCCCGCCGAATCCGCCGACATCGCCGCGACAATCACGCCCGATGGAATGCGCAGGTCGGGCAAGTCCTCCGCGAGCTTGTCGTCGATCTCGACGCCGAAAATTCCCAGTTTGGCCACGAGCGATTTCTGCGGATCCACCAGATCCGCCACTTTCTCCGCCTCGTCCTGCTGATCCGTCACGGGGATGTTCAGCTCGACCCGTTGCGATCCGCGCACCAAGACGGCTCGTACGTTCTGCCCGGCGCTGCGAGTGGAAACGATCATCTCCGCAATCGGCACGCTCCCGACTCGCCGGCCATCGAGGCTCAAGAGAATGTCTTGAATCTGAACGCCGGCATGCGCGGCGGGGCCGTCGGGATCCACATCGCACACGATCACGCCCTCTTGCCGTTGCAGCCCGAGCCCAGCGGCGAGATTGGGCGTGATGTCTTGAAGTCCGACGCCGATCGCCGCATGGTGCACTCGCCCGTACTTGCGAAGCTCCTCGTACACGAACCGCACCACGCTGCTCGGAATCGCGAATCCCAATCCCTGGCTTCCGCCGGATTCCGTGAGGATAAATGTCGCGATCCCCACAAGCCGTCCTTCGGTATCGACAAGCGGCCCGCCGCTATTGCCGGGATTGATCGGCGCGTCCGTTTGAATGTACACATTCGGATTGCTCGGATCCGCTTGCCGCGCCACGGCGCTCACTACGCCCATCGTCACCGAATTCTCCAGCCCTTCCGGATTCCCAAACGCGAGAACGAGCTGGCCTTTCTTCAGCCTGGTGTAATCGGCAAATGGAACCGACGCATATCCTTTGCCCTCGATCTTCAGCAGCGCCAGGTCGTGCTCGGTCGAGACGCCCACAATCTTGGCGTCCTTCGGCGGAATGTGTTCGCCGATGCCGAGGCTTTCGCGCAACTGCGAATCGCCCGGAGGCGCCGGCGGCGTGAGCAATACGCGCACTCGCTGCGCGCCTTTCACCACGTGCGCGTTGGTGATGATGTAGCCCTCCGGATCGACAATCACGCCCGAGCCCAGGCTGCGCGCCTTCGCGATCTCGCTGGCATCTTCTTCGTCCTTCTTCTCCACCGGCCGGTAGCCGGTCACGATCACTTGCACCACCGAGGGAGAAACGCGCGCCGCCAGCTCGTCGAGCGATTCGCTGAATTGCTGCAGAAAAGATGGGCGCTCGGCCGGCGGATTCGTCTGCGGATTTGTTTGCGCGGGAAGGGAAGCGGCAGCCATCAACCCAATCGTGGCGCAAGCCATTCCAATCAGCCCCGCGCGGAATCGAAACTTCCTGGCTTTTCTAAACATCGCCAATCCCCCAGAAGACCAAATAAATTTTGGAGCGCAATCGCGGCACGGCAGGTTGCGCCCTTCGCGAGTGTAATCAATTGTTGCGCTGGCTGCGAGAGGGGATTCTTATTCAGCGGCGCGACGCGAAAAAAGCCTTCAGTAAATCACCAGCCTCCTGAGCGAGCACGCCCGAGGCGACATCCACCTGATGATTCAGTTGCGGGTCATCCAGAATCGAGAAGCAGGAACGCACGGCGCCGCCTTTGGGGTCCTCCGCGCCGTAAACCAGGCGATCAATTCGCGCCTGGATCATCGCTCCCGCGCACATCGCGCAAGGCTCAATCGTCACGTAAAGCGTCACGCCCGCGAGCCGGTAATTCCCGATGGCCTGCGCCGCCTGGCGCAGCACAACCATTTCCGCGTGCGCGGTCGGGTCGCAATCGGAAATCGTACGATTGCCGGCTCGCGCCACAATCCGCCCATCGCTCACGGCGACCGCTCCCACGGGCACTTCGCCTCGCTCCGCCGCCGCCCGCGCTTCCTCCAGCGCCGCCCGCATGAAAACAATGTCGGCTTCTAACGATTCTGGCACTGCTGGGCAGAATATCACGAGAGTCCGACCTCGGCTGCTGCGGCCTCGCAATCGAATTGTGGGAAGATAGTTGCTCAGTTCCAGCTACCCATTTATCAACAAGATTGCATGACCAGCGCTCGAAGTTCGTGCCTGAGGTTTCGGTCTTAGAATGAACCTTGAGGTCCCATGAAGATCCGAGCAATCGCAACAATGGTGGCGATTTTGGCGAGCGCCAGCGTCGCGCAGGCACAAGCGAAGTTTCCGCCAGATGCGGATAATGCAGCGCTGCGCTACTGGTTTGCTCTGGCGGAGGTGCAGGAGCCGCCCCAGGATGATGCGACGCGGCATTTGATGGAAGCGACGCTGGTCGGACAGGCCGCCTGGGACGAGTCCAAACTCGGCCCTATTTTAGACTCCAACTCCGACGCTCTCCGAGCTTTGCAGGAAGCTACGAAACTTCCGGAGTGCAATTGGGGGTTCGATTACCGGCACGGGGCCAGGATGCCGATTTGGTTTGGGATGCGAGCCCGGCTGCTGTCGCGGTTGAATCAGCTGGAGGGAGTTCGTGAGATGGCACGGGGCGACGCCGCAAGAGCTATGAATACGTGGCTGGCTGGAATTCACTTTGCGCAGGATGTGGCGCGCGGTGGTCCCGTGATTGTCGCACTGATTGCGAATGCGATCTTTCTCGATAACCTGCAACCACTTCGCAATAATGCCCAGCTGGGAAAATTTGGCGAGAGCCAGAAGAAAGAGTTGCAGGCCGTCGCAAATGTTATGCCGGAGGATGGGTTCGATTGGGGAGCGGCATGGGGAGTGGAATTTGCCATCGGCGACAAGGCTCTTCAAGAACCGAGCATGACAGGCAAGCCAGAGAGCGATGAGAGGATTCGCGCATATGACGAATACATGCTGGCAGCGCAGTCGGCGTTACGCGATCCGCCTAATAAGGCAAGCTCCCGTCTCGGTAATTTGGAATCAGAGGAGCGTAGCCTGGGCGATGTGGAGCGGAGGGTGATTCCAAGTCTTCGCACCGTTATGGAGGCGAGGATTCGGCTGGCGGCAGAGCATCATGATTTGATACAGGCACTCGCTCAGAAGCAGAGTTCGGCAGCCCGCTAGCCGATTACTGTCCCTGTAACGAGGCTGGCCGGACAGCAATCGGATAACCCAAATCGGGCCGATGCCTCGCATGCGGAATGGTGTTCGCGCCGCGACTCGCCCGCTTGACATCCTCCGAACTCAAAGTCAAACTACAAAACGATGAAGGAAATGCTCAAGCGGATATTCCTGGTGGACCTGCTGAAGGGGATGTGGCTCACCTTCCGCTACCAGGACCCCAAGAAAATTTACACCGAGCAGTATCCGCTCGAGCGGCCCATGGTGGCCGAACGCTATCGTGGAGCTCCGCGGCTGAATATGAATCCGGAAACCGGCGAGTCGCTGTGCATCGCGTGCAATCTTTGCGCGCTGGCGTGTCCGGAGAATCTGATCGTGGTCGGCTGGCTGCGCGACGATGCGACGCGCCGCAAAGTGCTGACCACCTTTACCTACGATACCTCGCGCTGCATGTTCTGCGGCCTGTGCGAAGATGCGTGCCCCACCGATTGCCTCGAGCTCACCCAGGATTTCGAGATGGCCAATTTCACCCGCGAAGGCGCCATCTGGGATCGCCACCGCCTCGAAGTGGGGCCGACGCCGGCGCACTACACCCGTTGATCGCGCCTCTCTCCGCCCGTTCGCGTCTGGCAACTTTCCCGCACGCCGTTTTGCCCTTCCGCACGGAGCAAGTTAAGATGTCCGCCTCAAGCGCTGCGTCCGGATAACCATGGAACTTCGCAAAGATCCGATCACTCGAAGCTGGGTCGTCGCCGGCCATCCGGAACGCGAAAAGCTCCGCCCCGATCCGTGTCCGCTGTGCCCGGAAAACCGCCTGGAGACCAAAACCATCCTCGATTTGCCGGCGCGCGGCCCCTGGCAGGTGCGCGTGTATCCGCATTTCCGCCCGCTGTATCGCATCGAAGGAGATCCCGGCCGCACCGCCGAGGGAATTTACGACCGGATGGCAGCGATCGGCGCCCACGAAATCATTGTCGAGAGCCAGGACCATACGCGCGCGCTTTCACAGATGGCCGACGAAGAGATCGAACGCGTTCTCGAGGCTTACGCCAACCGCATCGTCGATTTGAAACGCGACGCGCGATTCAAATACGTGACCGTGTTCAAGAACCAGGGGCCGCAATCGGGCGAGGAATGGTCGCACGCCCACTCGCAGGTGACCGCCACCACGTTTGTTCCGCGGCGCATTCTGTACGAGCTGCGCGCGGCCCGCGAATGGTACCGTGACCGCGAGCGCTGCGTTTTCTGCGACATTCTGCGCCAGGAAATCCGCCAGACGAAGCGGATCGTCGACAACGTGGGCGATTACTATTCTTTCTGCCCTTATGCGTCTCGCGTTCCCTACGAAACCTGGCTCATGCCCCGCGGGCACAATCATCAGTTCGAAGCGCCCGCGCCGGGGGAAAATCGCCGGCACCTGGCCACGCTTCTCGGGCGCACTCTGCGCCGGCTGGTGCAGGTTGCCGGCGCGTATCACATGGTGGTGCACACGACGCCGAACACTTTGCAAACCAAGGGAGAGCTCAGCGAGTACTGGAAGACCATCGCGGGCGATTACCACTGGCATATCGAGATCCTGCCCATCGTGGAAGTTCGCAGCAAGTCCTACAGCATCAAAGAAGTCTACTTTAACGGAACTGTTCCGGAAGAAGCGGCCCAGCAACTTCGCGAACTCGATCCTGGAACATGATGGTTTCAGCCGGCGGCGAGCGAATCGGGGCTCATTCGCAGCGGGGAGGAATATTTTTCCGAATGGTATTTCTTCTGTTCCTCCTGTTCTGCCTGCTGGTTCTGTACCTGGTGCGCTATCCGATCCTGCGTGCGGCCGGAAATTTCTGGGTGTCGAGTGATCCTCCGCTGCATGCCGATGCGATCATCGTGCTCGGCGACGACGATTTCGACGCGGACCGCGCTTCCCGCGCGGCCGAGCTTTACAAAGCCGGCTGGGCTCCGCGCGTGGTAGCCAGCGGGCGGTATTTGCGCCCTTACGCGGGCGTCGCCGAACTCATGGAGCATGATTTGACCGATCGCGGCGTGCCGAAGAGCGCCGTGGTTCGTTGCACGCATCGCGCCACCGACACGCGCGAGGAAGCGGCCGCGCTCGCCCCTTTCCTCACCCAGCACGGCTGGAAGAAAATCCTGGTCGTCACGTCGAGCTATCACACGCGCCGCTCGCGCTTCATCTTCGAACGCGTGCTTCCGCCGGGGTTCGACCTCCGTGTCGTGGCGGCACATGATTCCAATTACGATCCCGATAGCTGGTGGCGCACGGAGCACGGCATGCGGATTTTTCTCCATGAATCGCTGGGAATGGCCGCGGCCATCTGGCAACTTCACCACAACGACGTCCAGACTTCCTCCTGACGCGCGCACTCTGGCGCCCGCCGCTGCGGTTGCCTTTTGCGTACCACACGCTGGTTTACACCCGCCCCTGCCTGTACTATATTCCCACACCCGGCTTTGACCGCCTGCCGCCCCGCCCGGGCTCAAAGCGACACTGAGGGGAGATTGAAATGTGGCGTAAATCAGATGAGGTCAAGCCGTCTTCCGCAGCGCCTGAATCCGTGCCCACCGCGGTGCCGCCGGTTCCGACGAGCTCGAAAGTGATCATGCAGCCCGGCCGCGCTTCTTCACCAGTCAACATGACGCCCGGCCCGGCTCCGATTGCCGCTGTGCCGGGCTCCGGCGCATCGACGATTACATCGGGACTTCTGATTCAGGGCGATATTTCGGGAGATTCGGATCTGTACATTGACGGGCAGGCCCGGGGAAAAATCCGCCTGTTGCGTTCGCGCGTGAGCATCGGCCCGAACGGCAAGGTGCAGGCGGATATCGAAGCCCGCGACATCGTGGTCGAAGGCACGCTCCAGGGAAACCTGAAGGCCAGCGAGAGCGTGCGTCTCGGGCCCGCCAGCCGCGTGCAGGGAAGCTTGGTGACTCCTCGCGTGGCCATCGAAGACGGCGCGCGCGTGCGCGGCAAGGTGGAAATGTTGCGTCCCGGAGAAACACGGCGCGAGGCGAACGGCGAACCCGCCGCCGTCTCCGCGCGGTTTGACGAGAAGTAGCGTCTAGAATGAACTGGACAGCGAGAAGTCGGTCGGGAGGCTCGGTCGCCGCAGCGGCGCCTGCAAAGCCGGGCCCGACGCCCGCGGCTGCGGCGCCCTTGAACACGCGCGTCTCGAACGGGCTGAAAGAATTTTTGTGGCTGCTGAGCGACGTGCGCGGCGGCCGCATTCTCGACCTCGGCCCCGTGTGGCAATCCACCGTGAGTTTCCTGGTCGAGCGGCGCTATCGCGTCACCACCGAGGATTTGCTGCGTTCCTGGAAGGAATTTCTCACCGCGGAGGAAGAGCGGCTTCGCGTCGCGCCCGTGGGAAACGGCGGCGAAAAAATTTCGCAGGCGATGCTGGCGCAGAAATTCCTCGAAACCTCGTTGCAGTATCCCGAGGATCAATTCCACGGCGTGCTCGCCTGGGACCTCTTCGATTATTTCGATGCCGAGCTGATGCCGCGCGTGATGGAACGGCTCTACAACATGCTGCATCCCGGCGGCGCCATTCTCGCGCTATTCCATTCGCGGCCGCCCGAGCGCTTTCACCGCTATCGGCTCGTGGATGGGCAATCGATCGAGCTGCTCCCCGCGCCCACACTCGCCGTGCACACGCGCGTGTTTCAGAATCGCGAAATCCTCGACCTGTTCGGCAAATTCCGCTCCGCGAAGACTTTCGTAGGCCGCGACCAGCTCCGCGAAGGCCTCTTCCTGAAGTAGATCGAGCGGCGAGTCTCGGAAAATTTCCTCAGCTCTGCCGGATTCGCGGCTTGAATTTCTTCTTGATTTCTGCTCCACACAGGCGTACAAGCCAACTCAGTAGCTAGTGCACGGAGGGAGAATGACTCCACCGGGCCTAGAATTTTGACACCGATTACACACCGCTCTTGCGGTGCGTTCTGCGCGAGTCGCCTTTCGGCGCTGGCGCAGTCAAGGTAAAGTGCAAACGGGGGGCTGCCAGGCTCCCCGTTTTGCATTTCAGGTTGAATCGTCCGCGACTAATCTTCTTCGGAGGGAACGCTCTTCAAAGGCAGAGGCTTCTTATGATTCGCGCGCGATCTCCAGGCGTGAATCGCCGCAGGCATCAACGAAGCCACTACCACCCCGGCAATCACCCAGTGGATCCGCTTTTCGATGTTGGGCACCGTCCGCCCGAGCGTATAGCCCAGCAGCACCATGCTCCACACCCAGAGGAATCCGCCGAAAATATCGTAGGTCACAAACCGCCCATAATTCATGCGCGCGGCTCCCGCCACAGGGGGACAGAACGTCCGGCCAACAGGGAGAAACCGGGCCAGGATGATCGTCTTTCCGCCGTACCTCTCATAGAAGGCATGCGCATTTTCCAAATGGCTCTTGCGGAAGAATCGCGATTCCTCGCGGCTGTAGAGCGCCTCGCCGGCGTGCCGGCCGATCCAGTAGCCCAGCTGGTCTCCGGCAATCGCGCAAATCGTGACCAGCGCCAGCAGCCACCCCACTTCCAATTGCCCGGCAGCCGCGAACACCCCCGCCGTCACCAGCAGCGAATCCCCGGGCAGGAAGAACCCCACAAACATCCCCGTCTCCACAAACACGATGGTGCAGACAAGCACGGTCCCGCCCCACTGCACAAGGCCCTTCACGTCGTAAATCTGGGCAATAATATGTCTCAGGAAATCAGGCATCCGATCGTCTCTCGAGAACTCTCTCCCAGCAGGAAAATTTGCCAGCAATGAAGCCTCCATCACGATACCAGAAATGTGCGCGAGCGAGGCTTCAATCGCCGCGGGCTAGTCCTCAGGTTTCCAGCCGGACAACCCACGGCCCCTCGGGAAGGACCGAAATGGATTGAATGCGAAAAGCTCTCCATCCCTAACTATCACTTTTTATTGTACTTAGCCCATCTCTAGTACTTCACTCCTACCAATCTTAGTCCCCTGTACCATTGGCTGACCCTGACCGGAACACCACAATCGAGGTGTCGGCGGAATTCAACGCCAACTGAGGGGGTCACACATGCAAGGTGGCTACGCAGTCTGGATGGGCCAGCCGGTCATCCTTCGAGTCGTGGCGGGAGAGATGCGCGTGCCGTTGAGGGGCCGCTTGATGTCGGAAACCAGCGACGTTGTCCGCCTGCGAATCGCGGATAGCTGGGACGTGGACATTTTCAAATCGATGGTTATTGCCGTCGAGCACGATAACCCCGTTTACGTCGTGCAATAGGGAGGCGCAGTGAGCGCTCTGGCAGATCGAAGCTGGCCAACACAACCCGCCGCGAATCGCGCGGCCGCGCGCCGGCCGCAGCCGCCGGAGAAGATGACGTTTCGCAGGCGCATCGACGCCATCCGCGACACGCTGATCGTCCTCGGGATCCAAATCGTCTTTCGCGCCATGCTGGCGCTGCGACGCTGGAATTATTGATCGACCGAGCCGCCCCGCCCGCGGCTCAACAAGTTCACCGGCCCAACCTGCCTCAACCCCCGGCCCCGGGTCTGCCCCTCACAGACCCGGGGTTTTCACTTTCCCCTCCCGTTTCCCCCTCCGGCTGGCCCTTCCGGGCGCAGAGAACAAGTTCAATAAATCCCCATGCGAGATTTGCCCCAGTCGAGGTAATATGCCCCCCGAATTAGCGGTTACTCCCTTTCACGAGGAGCCCCTTTCGATGAGGATTGCCAGCGTTGCCAGTGCGTTCCCGCAGCATTACTACCCGCAAGAGGTGCTGGTCGAAGCCCTCAAGAATGACTGGCGGCAGCGACTTCCAAATCCCGACATCCTGGACCGCCTCGACGAAAGCATGAAAGTAGAAGGCCGCTACACCGTTCACCCCATCGAGTTTTACGAAAACATGTACCGCTTCGGCCAGGCCAACGACGCGTGGATCGACCACGCTCTCGATCTCGGCGAAAAATCTCTGTGCCGCGCGCTCGTCAAGGCCGGGCTCGAGCCTCGCGATTTGAGCGCGCTGTTCGTCACTTCGGTCACGGGAATTGCCGCGCCTTCGATTGATGCCCGGCTTGTGAATCGCATGGGCCTTTCGACCAACATCAAGCGCATCCCGATTTTCGGCTTGGGTTGCGTCGCCGGCGCTGCCGGCATCTCGCGCGCCGCGGATTACGTTCGCGGCTACCCCGACCAGGCTGCGGCGCTTCTCTCGGTGGAATTGTGCTCGCTCACTCTCCAGCGCGACGACCTTTCCATGGCTCATCTCATCTCCGCTTTGCTCTTTGGCGATGGCGCCGCCGCCACCATCGTCGTCGGGGATGAAGTGGAATCGAATGGTCCCGAAATTGTCGCCACAAAATCAATTTTTTATCCCAATACGGAACGCGTGATGGGCTGGGACATCTCGGAAAAGGGCTTCCGCATCGTACTATCTCCGGAAGTTCCGGACACGGTTGTCAAGCATTTGGGAGAAGACGTCGACACGTTCTTGAGCGAGCAGGGTCTGCGGCGCAGCGACATCAAGACGTGGATCATGCACACGGGCGGCCCGAAAGTTCTCGAGGCCACTGCCAAGGCGCTGGATATCACGGAAAAAGATCTGGCTGCCTCCTGGAATTGCCTGAAGAAGGTCGGCAACATCTCCTCCACCTCGGTCCTTTTGGTTCTCGAGGACGTGTTCACGCATCGGCGGCCCGCCGCAGGTTCGATGAGCATCCTCGCCGCCATGGGCCCGGGCTTTTGCTCCGAATTGGTTTTGCTGAAATGGTAGCCCGAAGGAGGGTTCATCGCGGATGCGGGCGGACGTGCTGGTTATTGGTGCAGGTCCGGCCGGCATCGCCACCGCGATTGCGGCCCGCCTGAAAGGATTGCGCGTCACGGTCGCCGACGCGCGGCGCCCGCCCATCGACAAGCCCTGCGGCGAAGGCTTACTTCCCGAAGCTGTCCGCAGCCTTCGCCAGCTTGGGATTGACCTGAATCAGTGCTCGGCATTTCCGCTCGGCGGCATCTGCTTCACCGACGAATCCTCCACTGCTTCCGCTGTCATTCCGAAGAGGACAGCTTTCGGCATCCGCCGCACCGCCCTGCATCAGCTCCTCATCGAACGCGCACTCGAACTAGGCGTCTCGTTCCACTGGGGAGCGCAGGTCACGCAGCATGATCCCGGCTGTGTGCGCATCAACGGAAATTTAGCCAACTACGATTGGCTTGTGGGCGCCGATGGCCTGCACTCGCGTGTGCGCGAGTGGGCCGGCTTGAATCCTCGGCGCAAAAATCATTCACGCTTCGGATTTCGCCGCCATTTTGAACTCGAACCCTGGACCGACATTGTCCAGGTCTATTGGGGCCGCCGGTTCGAGCTGGTTGTCACGCCCGTGAGCCCGGCGGAAGTGTGCGTCAGTTTTTTCACCAGCGATCCCACGCTTCGGATCGACGCGGGCCTCGCTCAATTCCCGAGCCTCGCAGCACGATTCAAGCACGCGCGCGCCTTGAACTCCGAGCGCGGAACCGTGACCTCCTTGCTGCGTCCCCGCGCCGTGTGTCGCGGCCGCCTTGCGCTGGTGGGCGACGCATCTTGCGCCGTCGACGGCATTGCCGGACAGGGAATGAGCCTCGCGCTTCAGCAGGCGCTCGCACTCGCCGGCGCTCTTGCCGGCGGCAATCTCAATCAATACCAAGCCGCGCACCGGGAGATTTGCCGCATTCCGGTCCGCCTCACGCGCCTCCTTCTGGCGATGGACCGCAGCGCGTGGATTCGCCGAAAGGTACTCTCCTTATTTGCGGCCATGCCGCCGCTCTTTGCGAAGGCGATCGCACTCCACACGAATGAACCCGGCCGTGAGCTGTTCGCCGCGAAAGATTTCTTCCATCTCGGCTGGAGCTTCCTTCACACTCGATGAACGCGCGCGCTTCCTCATTCGCTCGCCACCGGCTCCGCGTCGTAATTTTTGTCACGCTTTGTAGTGCCTTCTTTGTTCCCGCCGGCCCATTGCGCGCGCAAGAGACAGTCGTCCGCTTCGATCCCGCGCAAACCCAAATCCACATCACGCTCGACTCGACGTTTCACACGGTTCATGGCACGTTCAAATTGAAAAGCGGCGAAATCCATTTCGACCCCGCCACCGGAAAAGCCCGTGGCTCGCTCGTCGTGGATGCGCTCAGCGGCGATACCGACAACAAAGGCCGCGACAAAAAAATGCACCAGGAAATCATCCAGAGCCCGAAATTCAACGAAATCGTCTTCACCGCGAACGCCATCAAGGGATCGCTCGTTCCGCGGGGTTCTTCCGAAGTTCAACTTTCGGGAATTTTCCGGCTTTGCGGCCAGGATCACGAAATGACCATGACCGCAGTCGTCGTCTCCACCGGCGGGCGGCTCCAGGCCACGACTCATTTTTCGATCCCCTACGTGAAGTGGGGCCTGAAGAATCCCAGCACATTTTTGCTTCATGCCGACGACACAGTCGACGTCCAAATTCAAGCAGCGGGCGAATTGGCCCCTGCCTCCGCGCAGAAATGAAGCAATTCAGGCAACTCGCAGCGCAGATTCGCTCGGCCGGGTTTTTTGGAACTCGACATGGCTTCGAGCGGAATTATTATGGACCATTGGAGAGAATACGCATCCTTCAAGAAGGCGGTGGCGGCACTATGAACCAACCGAATACATCGCGAATCTCAATCCATAGAACACGCATGCGGGCGTTTTGGTTCCTGCTCGCGGCAGTTTTTGTTTTTCCCATCGGCCGTGCGGCAGCTCAGTCGCCTCCCGGCCCGCTCGGCGGCGCGCCGCCAGCGGATACGCCTCCGCCGCAACCTGCGGCCAAGCCCCGCCCGGCCATCGGCGGAAAGCCGAATCTTTCCGGCGTCTGGATTCTCAACAAAGACGAAAGCGACGACCCGCGCCAGAAAATGCAGCAAGCCGCAGGAAATTCGGGCGGCGGCTACGGCGGCCGCGGCGGTGGAGGCGGTATGGGAGGTGGCGGCCCGATGGGGGGCGGCGGTGGTCCCATGGGTGGCGGTCCAATGGGCGGAGGTGGCATGGGCGGCGGCCGTCGCGGCGGCGGCAATGGCGGAGGTGGACAGGGCGGCGACAGTATGATCAACGAGCTGTCGCAGCTTCGCATCGATCAGACTGAAACCTCGGCGAAAATTTCCGGCTCTTCGGGCCGAGTCCTCGGCGTGTACTCCTCGAGCGACCAATCCAATTCCAAGCCCTCGAAAGAAGATTCCTCGATGCCTCCCGTCGCGCAGTGGCAGGGCGACCAGCTCGTGACGGTCGTGCAAGGCTCGCGCGGCGGAAAAACCACCCGGACGTTCTATCTCTCGTCCGATTCGCGCCAGCTCAATGTGAACACACGCGTCGAGAATCCGCGATTCAGCCAGCCGGTCACTTACCAGCTCGTTTACGATCTCGCTCCCGCCGGCGACACGTCGAGATGATTTTTGCAACTCAGAAATCGATGGTCGGGCCCGCTTGCTGAACCATTAGGGAAGGTGGGAACTCTCAGCCCTACATTATGGCAGCGGGCCTCGACCGCCAACGACAACCCCTTCCAGGAAAGAAGTCATCCGACTCGGTTGAGATATTCTTCCGAAGCGATGTCCCCGAGACCTTTGGAGTGCGGAAGCTTGCTTCCGCTTTGTTTTCAATCTCAGAGCAATCCGGGCCAACTTCACGGTCGAGCCATGTCCCCTCCAACAAGAAGAGTAACGAATCGCGTAACACGCTCGTCCAATCCTTTTTGACTGTGCCATGATTCCAAGCATCGAAGGATTCTGTTGAACGCAAAATTTCAAGCCGCGCGGCTCGCTTCCATCTTCTTGCTCGCGATTTCCTCGCCGGCATCCGCGCAGCAGCCTCCAGCGGATGCGCCGCCTCCGCCCGCTCAGGAGCAACTCGCGCCCGCCGTGGGCGGCACGGTGCACACGGCCGATGGTTCCTCGGTTCCCGGAGCCGCCGTGCGGCTGGCGAATACGGCCACGAATAAAGCGTGGGTCACCTGGACCGACGAATCGGGCAAATTTCAATTTCCTCCGCTCCCGCAAGGGATATACCACGTGGAGATTTCGCAGCTCGGCTTTCTTCCCTCCACGCTCGATCTCGAATTAGTCGGCCCGCCCGCGCCGGTTGTCGCTGTCACGCTGCGCGTGGCCACTCTCGCCGATCTCGCTCCCAAGCAGCAGCCATCCCCGCCGCGTCAAAATGCCGGCGGCAATATGAATCCCGGCGAACCTCGCCGCGGACGAAACGGTCCGCCGAATGCCGCTGGCGCGCCCGGAGAAAACGGCGCGGGCCAGGGCGGCGGCGGAAGAGGACAAGTGCCCGCAGGAGTTGCCAATGCCTTGCGGCAAGGCTTAGGCGGATTTCAGCAAACAGAATTGTCCGGTGAGCCCGGCGCGCAAACTGATGAAACCGTCGCGACGCAAGGCGCTAGCGCGCCATCGACCCCGGCATTCGCCTTGAGCAGCGGCGGATCCAGTTCCGATTCTTTCCTGCTTCAAGGAACCACCGGTCAAGGCCTATCGCCCAGCGGCCCCGGCGGCCAGGGTGAATTTGGCAGTCTGTTTCCGGGATCGCCCGGAGGCCCGGGCGGGCCCGGTGGCCGCGGCGGAGGCCCGGGGCAAGGATTTGGCGGCCCCGGAGGCGGGCAGATGCCTGGCGGATTTGGCCGCGGCGGTGGGTTCGGAGGCGGCCCCGGCGGCGGAGGCGGGGGTGGCGGAGGCGGCGGCAGGCTCGCGCGCCAGGCGGTGAATCGCTTGCGCTTCAGTCTCTACGAGCGTTACGACAATTCCATTTGGGATGCGCGGCCCTACTCGATCAACGGCATCGAGCGCCCGAAAGTCTCGCACTACGACGAGCGCGCCGGCGGCAATGTCGGCGGCCCGCTCAGCGTCCCTCACCTGTACAACGGCAAGGACCGTACCTATTTTTTCGTCAACTATCAGCACGAAACCGCGCAGAACGGCGTGAACACGTACTCGACCGTGCCGACGCTCGCCGAGCGCGGCGGAAATTTCTGCAACGACATTCCCACGCTGCAACTGTTCAACCCGACCTCAAACTTTACAGGGCCGCGCACATTCTTGAATCCGGCCTCGCCGTGCCAGATCAATCCGGCGCTCACGCCGCTCGATCAAGCGGCCACCGAACTCTTGAATTCGATTCCGCAGCCGAATCTTCCCGGCACGGTCCAGAATTTCCTGCTGCAATCCACCACACCCTTGAACAGCGACAACGTGAACCTCCACGTCCTGCACACGATCAATTCCAAATTCAATCTCAATGGCGGCTACAATTTGAATTCGCAGCGCCAGAACACACTGGGAAACTTCTTCTCGACCGCGGGCACCCAATCCACTCTCAATCAAAATGTGGATCTCGGGCTATCGCACAACTGGACATCCAAGCTCGTCGAAGACACGCATCTGAACTGGAGCCGCAGCCGCGTCCGCACGCTGAGCGACAATTCCTTCAATCCTGCGTTTGACGAACTTACTGCCTTCGGCATCAACGGAGTTTCGCAAGCACCGCTCAATTTCGGACTTCCCGCGCTGAGCTTCACCAGCTTCGGCAGCTTGAACGATCCGCTCCCTTCGCTCGTGCGCAATCAGACATTGCGCGCGAGCGACAGTCTCACCTGGGTGCACGCCACCCACACCATGAAATTCGGCGGCGAAGTCCGCCGCATCCAGCTCAACGCCGATTCGAGCCCCGTGCCCCGCGGCCAATTCGTTTTCACCGGCCTGCTCACTTCGAATCTCGATGCCACCGGAAACCCCGTCCCCGGCACGGGCAACGACTTCGCCGATTTTCTCCTCGGCCTTCCTTACAGCACGCGAGTCCAGTTCGGCCCCGACACGTATTTGCGAAGCTGGGATTTCATCGCCTACGCCCAGGACGACTGGCACATGAACAAGCGCTTCACCTTCGACTACGGACTGCGCTACGAAGCGGTCACGCCGCCGATCGAGATCAACAACAACATCTCGAATCTCACCTTCAACCCGGCCCTTACTGAAGCCACCGTCATCACGCCCGGCACGTCGGGGTTTCCTCGCGCGCTCGTCCACGGCGATTACGGCAAGTGGGCGCCCCGCATCGGATTTGCCTGGCAGCCGTTCGATATCAAGCCGAAGACCGTCATTCGCGGCGGCTACTCGATCTTTTACAACGTCTCCGCCTACAACTCGCTCGCGCAGCAGTACCTCACCTTCGAGCCGCCCTCTTCTACTTCGCAGAACGTCATCACTTCCGCCGCCCAGCTTCTCACCATCGAAAACGGGTTTCCCGCGAGCGATCTGATTACGAATAAAGGCGGCATCGATCCGAATTATCGCGATGCGTACGCGCAGATCTGGATGTTCGGCACCGAAACCTCTTTCACTCAGAACTGGATTCTCGATCTCACCTACACCGGTACCAAAGGATCCTTTCTCGATTTCCTGCGCGCACCGAATCGCGCTCCTCTGGGCACTCCCGCATCCGAGACGCAGGATTTTCTCTCCATCAAAAATGCCGATAGCTTTTATTTCGACCAGTCGGGCGCCAACTCGATTTACAACGCGCTGCAAGTTCGCGTGGTGCACCGCTTCACTCACGGCATTTCGATTCAGGGTGTCTACACTTTTTCGAAATCCATCGACAACGCCAGCTCCATCGGCGGCGCCACTCCCGTCGTCGTCCAGCAAGACGGCGTCCAGGTGGCCGGCCAGCCGCCGCCCGCTCCGAATTTCGCCGCCGAGCGCGGCCTCTCGGCGTTCGACATGCGCCACCAGCTTCGCTTGTTTTCGGTGTATGAGCTTCCGCTCGGATCGCGCCACCGCTACGCAAATCACGGCTGGGTGCAGCACGTTTTCGGCGAATGGCGCTTGCTCGATATCCTCACGTGGCACACCGGCACGCCGGCCACGGCGCTGCTTGGCGGAAGCGTCTCCGATAACGGCACCGGCGCCAGTTTTTCGCTGCGCCCCAACCTGATCGCCAATCCCAATTTAGGGATCTGCGGCGGCTCCGCTCTCGGATTTTTCAACGTGAATGCGTTCGCCACTCCCGCGCCGAACGAGTATGGCGATGAGCATCGCGGCTCGATCGAAGGCCCTTGCTCGTTCGTCTGGAATCTGTCGTTGGCAAAAACCTTTCGTTTCGGCCCGCAGGAGCGCCATCGCCTGGAAGCGCGCTGGGAAGTGCAAAACCTGCTCAACAACGGAAATTTCAGCGGCCTCGCCACCACTCTCGGTTCCACATCCTTCGGCCGCGTGACGAGCGCCGCTTCCATGCGTACCATGGATGCCATGTTCCGATTTAATTTTTGATAGGAAGCCCGACGATGAAGACATCACAAATAAAACATGGTTCCACGAACGAGCGTCGCCGGCCTTTCCGTGGCACAGGCACTCTTGCCTGTGCGCCTTTGCACAATTCGATCTCCCGCGTCAAATGTGCTCCTCGGGTAATCATTGTGGCACCGCTGCTCATTCTCTTTCTTCTTATGCCGCTCCCACTGTCAGCCCAGGCCCAACCCGCCCCGCAGTCCCCTCCCGCTCAACAAAACGAACAAGCCCCAATCCGCACCTCCACCGATCTTGTCCGCATCGATGTGGAAGTCACCGACCACTCCGGCAAGCCCGTCAAAGGCCTTCGCGCCGAACAATTCTCCCTCACCGACGACGGCAAGCCGCAAAAAATCTCCGTCTTCTCCTACTCCGATATCGAGAAAATCGAAAAAGCCGGCCCGGAAGAAACCAAGCCCATCGTAATTCCCGTGGACGCCCCCGCGCCCGCCGCGAATGCCGATGCCGTCCGCGAGCAAATCCAGGATCATCGCATGATGGTGCTTTTCTTCGACATGACCTCGATGCAGACCGACGACATCGTGCGCGCGCACGATGCTGCCGAAAAATTCCTGAAGCAGCAGATCACGCCCGCGGATCTAGTCGCGGTGGTCACTTTCAGCGTCCGCCTTTCGATTCTCGCTGATTTCACGAACGATCATGCCACGCTCGATAAAGCCGTCGCCCAGCTTCTTCCCGGCGCCGCCTCGCAACTTTCGAATCCGCTTTATGCCGCCGCGCAAAACGGCGAATCGGATGTGCAGCAATACACCGGCGCCGCCTACACCGCCGACGAAACCGAATTCAACGTCTTCAACACCGACCAAAAGCTCGCCGCCATCGAAGGCCTTGTGAACGTGCTCG
>Ga0187781_10000170_pt1 | contig 45069 bp, 42 predicted proteins | sample 0715_SJ02_MP02_2_FD_132447 | JGI IMG/M metagenome (GOLD analysis project Ga0187781, IMG submission 132447) | Tropical peat soil microbial communities from peatlands in Department of Meta, Colombia - 0715_SJ02_MP02_20_MG | ecosystem: Environmental > Terrestrial > Soil > Wetlands > Peat | place... | reverse complement strand
GAGACCTGCGGCAAATGCCATCTCGGTCCCGATCATCCGCAGGTCGAGATCTATCAGGAATCAAAGCACGGCATTCTCTGGGAAGCCAATAAGGGCCGGCTCAACCTCGACAGCAAATCGTGGAAGCCCGGCGTCGACTATACCGCCGCGCCTTCCTGCGCCACCTGCCATATGAGTGCCACGCGCAAGCAGGAAGCGACGCACGATGTCGGCGACCGCATAAGTTGGACTTTGCGCCCGGCGATCTCGACCAAGCTCAACATGGTGATCTTCGACGACCTCTCGAAGACGGACCTGCCGGAGGACAAGCCGGTGCCCAAAGTCGGCGACGAGGTGAAGGGCAGCGACGGCAAGACGCGCAAGGTGGCGCAGGTGCTCGCCTGGCAGCAGCGGCGTGAGCGGATGCAGGAGGTATGCACGAGCTGTCACGCCGACGGGCTCGTCGCCGGCTTCTACAAGCAGTTCGACGACCTCGTCGATCTCTACGACGACAAATTCGCCAAGCCCGCGACCGCGATCATGACGGAGCTTTACAAAGCCAAGAAGCTGACACCGGCGCCGATGGACGAGAAGCTCGAATGGACCTATTACGAGCTTTGGCATCACGAAGGCCGGCGCGCGCGGCACGGCGCGGCGATGTCCGGCCCCGACTATGCCTGGTGGCACGGGATCTACGAGGTCGCCAAGAACTTCTATTTCAGCTTCCTCCCCGAGGTAAAGGAGGTGGCCGGCGACGACTTCTACAAGGAGCTGTTGGAAAAATACGTCTACAGCCAGCCCGGCCACCGCTGGCTCAAGGAAGGCATGAGCAAGGAGCAGCTTCAGAGCATCGAGGAGTTTTACCGGCAGAGATATGGGGAGCAGAAGTGAGGAGAATTTGATCCCCGGTCTCTCCACGCGCTTCCTGTGAGTGCCTGTTGAGGAGAATTCGCGGCAGAAGAATCAGAAAAAAGATATGCTACAATTTGTACTGAGTACAAAAAAGTGTCGCTAGAGGCGTCACCCACCCCGATACCGCGTCGCAGCCTTCAGCTTGTCGGCATCGCGCTTCAGGGTTTCAATCTCGCGTCCATCCAGCTGATCCCACATCTTAGCCATCATTGGCATGTAGAAGACGTTGAGAAGGTCGGTCATTGAGTTGGTGGATATCACGCTTACGAGTTGATTGCCGATTTGACCGGGTTGCAATTGAACCGGGCGGGTAATCGGCGCGAGGTCGAGCCGCTTAATCCAAACCTTCTCGCGCGACATCGGTTCCAGAAGCTCAAGGACAGCGTAGCCGCCGATGGTGGCGGTTGATTGCCCAAACGGAACATTCATGACCGTGAGGTTTACGGTAAAGGTTGGTCGCAGAATAAGGGTCGCGCGTTCTTTGGCGCTGAACGTCATTTCGTCGATCGTGGAATAGGCGCCTGCGGTCGTAAATCCTCGCGCGATGATAATGCGTTCGATGTCCGCTTGCGTCGCAGTCAGCATCTGATCGATCACAGCCTTGCCGTTCGCAAAAATTGGCACATTGGTGACAAAGAAGTTTTCTCCGGGTGCTTGTCCCGCGCCCAGCGGCCGCAGTATCCCAATCGACATATTGTAATGCGTGGCCGAATTCGAACTAGGCGGTGCAAATACGAAGTTCGGCGCTACCGGCGGGCCTGACTGGATCGGAGCACAGGCCGCCACAGTAGCGGCTACAACAACGGCCGTCAGTCCGAAGCGTCGAGTCGCCTTTGTGGGTTGCCATCCGCCGCGGGCGAACTTTGCCCAGGACGCGGCCGAGATCACGGTCATACTCATCGCCCCTTCCAACGTTCTGTGCTTTAAAGATATTGTGGCGAGTTTGGCGCTCTTGAGTCAAGTATTTATAGCATAAATCCCCGTCTGTTACCGTGCCACCATCGCCGAACCGCGGAATTTGTGACGCAGCGACCATAGCAGCACTGAAGTGGTCCCCGATTTTGGGACCAGTGGCTTAGTTGGAAGGTGCCGTTCCGTCATGCTAGACGGAGCGGACCATGAGCAAGAAAACACGACGGAAGATCGATGCAACGCTGAAGGCGAAGATCGCCCTGGAGGCGCTGCGAGAGCAGGCGACTGTGGCCGATTTGGCGCAGCGCTATGATGTTCACCCGAACCAGATCTACGTCTGGAAGAAACAGCTTTTGGACCAGGCGGCGCGGGCCTTCGAGAGCGGCAACCACCATGGACGTGTCGTTCTGCGTCTCGGCGCTCGAGGAGGCGTTGGCACGCTTCGGCAAGCCGGAGATCTTCAACACCGACCAGGGCTGCCTCCCCGGGCTTGACCCGGGGATCACCAGCGCCGCCTTCACCGGCACGCTCGCCGCAGCCGGCATGCGCATCTCGATGGACGGCTGGGGCCGCTGGATGGACAACGTGTTCATCGAACAGCTATGGCGCTCGCTGAAGCACGAGGACATCTATCTCAAAGGCTACGCCGACGGCCATGAGGCCAAGGCCGGAATAGCCGCTTGGTTCGCCTTCTACAACGCGCGCCAACCGCATCAGGCGCTGGCGAACCGGACGCCGATGGCGGTCTGGCGCGGCGGCGTCACCGGCGCGCTCGGCAACACGGCTGTGGACATGACGCTTGTCCTGCGGACAAGCTTGGACAACGCTGGCGCGTTGCCCACATGCCCACAGCCGCCACAGCAGCAGCAAGAAGCTTTAATCGCATGAAGGATTCACGAGGACGGAACGGCCGAGCTTCCAACTAAGAAAGCCAGCCACGTGGTCCCAGGCATGGGGTCCACTTCAATTAACCAACTCAGCAGGCGATCTGTCGGATACGATTGAAGCAACTTGAGTGATCGATACTCCTCACGTATCTTCGCCGTTCACTCACCACCAGCCCCTCACCCCTTCAACACCTTCACCATCGTGCTGCCCAGCGCGGCGGGGCTGTCGGCAACCGTGATGCCGGCGCTGCGCATCGCTTCCATCTTGTGCGCGGCAGTGCCGGTGCCGCCGGAGATTATGGCGCCGGCATGGCCCATGCGGCGGCCGGGCGGCGCGGTGGCACCCGCGATGAAGCCCACCACCGGCTTCTTCACCTTGCTGCGCCTGAGGAAATCGGCCGCGTCCTCCTCGGCGGAGCCGCCGATCTCGCCGATCATGATGATCGAGTGCGTGTCGGGATCGCCGAGGAAGAGCTCCAGGCAGTCGACGAAGCTGGTGCCGTTGACGGGGTCGCCGCCGATGCCGATGCAGGTCGACTGGCCCAAGCCCGCCGCCGTGGTCTGCGCCACCGCCTCATAGGTGAGCGTGCCCGAGCGCGAGACGATGCCGACATGGCCCTTGGCGTGGATGTGGCCGGGCATGATGCCGATCTTGCATTGCTCGGGCGTGATGACGCCGGGGCAGTTGGGGCCGATGAGGCGGCTTTGCGAGCCCGCAAGCGCGCGCTTCACCGTCACCATGTCGAGGACGGGAATGCCTTCGGTGATGCAGACGATGAGCGGCAGGCCGGCATCGATCGCATCGAGAATGGCGTCGGCGGCAAAGGGCGGCGGCACGTAGATCGCCGAGGCGGTGGCGCCGGTCGCGCGCACCGCATCCGCCACCGTGTCGAAGACAGGAAGGTCGAGATGGGTCGCGCCGCCTTTGCCCGGCGTCACGCCGCCCACCATCTTGGTGCCGTAGGCGATCGCCTGCTCGGAATGGAAGGTGCCCTGGGCGCCGGTGAAGCCCTGGCAGATGACCCGGGTCTCGGCATCGACGAGGACGGACATCAGGCCGCCTCCTTCACCGCTTTGACGATCTTCTCGGCGGCGTCGGCGAGATTGTCGGCCGAGAGGATCGGCAAGCCGGACTCGCCGAGGATCTTCTTGCCGAGCCGCACATTGGTGCCTTCGAGCCGCACCACCAGCGGCACGTGCAGCGCCACCTCGCGCGCCGCGGCGACGATGCCCTCGGCGATCACGTCGCAGCGCATGATGCCGCCGAAAATGTTGACCAGGATGCCCTCGACGTTGGGGTCGCTGAGGATGAGCTTGAAGGCGGTGGTGACGCGGTCCTTGGTGGCGCCGCCGCCGACGTCGAGGAAGTTGGCGGGATCGCCGCCATAGAGCTTGATGATGTCCATGGTCGCCATGGCAAGGCCGGCGCCGTTCACCATGCAGCCGATATTGCCGTCGAGCTTGACGTAGTTGAGCGCGTGCTTCGCCGCCTCGAGCTCGGTCGGGTCCTCCTCGGCCTCGTCCCGCATCTCCTCCACCTCCTTGTGGCGGAAGAGCGCGTTGTCGTCGAAATTCATCTTGGCGTCGAGCGCCAGCACGCCGCCGGCGCCGGTGACCACCAGCGGGTTGATCTCCACCACCGAGGCGTCGAGGCCGGTGAACGCCTTGTACATGCCGAGCATGAACTTGGTCGCGGCGGCGACCTGCTTGCCTTGGAGGCCGAGCGCGAAGGCGAGCTTCCGCGCATGGAAGCCCTGCATGCCGGTGGCGGGATCGATCGCCACCTTGAGGATCTTCTCGGGATGCGCCGCCGCCACCTCCTCGATCTCCATGCCGCCTTCGGTCGACGCCATCACCGTGACGCGCGCGGTCTTGCGGTCGATCAGCATGCCGAGATAGAGCTCGCGCTTGATGTCGCAGCCTTCCTCGATATAGACGCGCTTCACCTCGCGGCCCTTCGCGCCCGTCTGCTTGGTGACGAGCACCTGGCCCAGCATCTCGGCCGCGTTCCTGGCGACCTCTTCCGGCGAATTGACGACGCGGACGCCGCCCTTGCCCTGGGGATTGTCCTTGAAGCGTCCGGCGCCGCGGCCGCCGGCATGGATCTGCGACTTCACGACATAGACCGGGCCGGGGAGCGCGCGCGCCGCGCGCTCCGCCTCTTGCGGCGTGTAGGCGACGGCGCCCTTGGGCACGGCGACGCCGAATTTCTGCAGCAGGCTCTTGGCCTGGTACTCGTGAATGTTCATCGCTCAAGCCTCGACTCAGTGCGGCGGCAGCATACCCCCCACCCCTCCCTCCCCCTCAAGGGGGGAGGGTGATTTATTTCCAATCCCTCCTCATCAGAGGGGGAAGGGACGGCCGCCGATCAAGCGAAACCCTAGCGTCAGCGCACCAGCCCCGCGCCGCGCGCCCAGCGGTATTTGGCGCCGAGCACGGCCACCGGAATCTCGGTGGAGTAGGCATAGGCCGGGACGCCGTGGTCGTAAAGGTGCTCGGCCGCTTCCTCGACCTGCACGTCGCCGGCCAGCGAGGCGACGATCGGCTTCTCGATGCCCTTGGCCCTCATCTCCTCCACCACCTCGACGACGAGGCGCGCGAAGACCATCGGCGGGGTGATGATGGTGTGCCAATATCCGAGCACGAGGGCGTGGATGCGCTCGTCCTCGAGGCCGAGGCGGATGGTGTTCTGATAGGTCTTGGGCGGCTCGCCGCCGGTGATGTCGACGGGGTTGCCGGCGGCGCCGAAGGGCGGGATGAACTTGCGGAAAGCCTGATCGAGATCGCCCGGCATCCTCATCAGCGACAGGCCGTTGTCGACGCAGGCGTCCGAGAGCAGCACGCCCGAGCCGCCGGCGCCGGTGATGATGACGACGTTCTCGCCCTTGGGCGTCGGCAACTTCTGAAGCGCGCGGGCATAGTCCAGCATGTCGCGCAAGCCCGGCGCGCGGATGACCCCCGACTGGCGCAGCACGTCGTCATAGATCTTGTCGTTGCCGGCGAGCGCGCCGGTGTGCGAGCTGGCCGCCCGCGCGCCAAGCGCGGTGCGTCCGGCCTTCAGCACGATCACCGGCTTCTTGCGGGAGACGCGCTTGGCCACCTCGGCGAAGGAGCGGCCGTCCTTCAGATCCTCGCAATGCATGGCGATGACGTGGGTATTGTCGTCCTGCTCGAAGAAGGTGAGCAAATCGTCCTCGTCGAGATCGGATTTGTTGCCGAGCCCGACGATCGCCGAGACGCCCATCTTGGCCGAGCGCGAGAAGCCGATGATCGCCATGCCGATACCGCCCGATTGCGAGGAGAGCGCCGCATGGCCTTTGTAGTCGTAAGGCGTGCAGAAGGTGGCGCAGAGATTCTTCGGCGTGTAGTAATAGCCGTAGATGTTGGGACCCATCAGCCGGATGTCGTATTTGCGGCCGATCTCCTGGATCTCCTTCTGGCCCTCGACATTGCCGGTCTCGGCGAAGCCCGAGGGGATCAGCACCGCGCCCGGGATCTTCTTCTCGCCGCATTCGACGAGCGCCGCCGCCACGAACTTGGCCGGGATGGCGAAGACCGCGACGTCGATCGCGCCGGGCACGTCGGCCACCGATTTGTAGGCCTTGCGCCCCATGATTTCGTCGGCCTTGGGATGGATGGGATGGATCTTGCCCGCATAGCCGCCATTGATCAGGTTCTTCATGACGGAATTGCCGATCTTGCCGTCCTCGGCCGAGGCGCCGATCACCGCCACCGAATCGGGCCGCATGATGCGGTTCATCTGCCGGACGATCTCGTCCTGGCTCGGGCGGTAGCGCTGCGGCGGCGGGTTCCAGTCCATCACGATGCGCACATCGGCGGCGGTGGCGCCGCTGCTGCCGGCAAAGACCGGGTTGAGGTCGAGCTCGGCGATCTCCGGGAAGTCGCTCACCAGCTCCGAGACGTGGCGGATGAGCGTCGCCAGGGCGTCGCGGCTCACGGGCTCGGCGCCGCGCACGCCTTTCAGGATCTCGCCCGCCTTGATGCCGTCGAGCATGGAAAGCGCCTCGGCCTCGCTCGCCGGCGCGAGGCGGAAGGTGATGTCCTTCAGCACCTCGACCAGCACGCCGCCCATGCCGAAGGCGACGAGCTTGCCGAAGCTCGGATCGGTCACCGCGCCGACGATGACCTCCTGCCCGCCTTGCAGCATCTGCTGCACCTGGACGCCGTCGATCTTGGCCGCAGCCTTGTATTTCCTGGCATTGGCGATGATCGCGTCATAGGCTGTCTCGGCCTCGGCCGCGCTCTTGACGCCGACCACGACGCCGCCCGCCTCGGTCTTGTGCAGGATGTCCGGCGAGACGATCTTCATCACCACGGGAAAGCCCATCGCCTGCGCCAACTTCGCCGCCTCGCCGGCCGAGCCCGCGACCCCTTCCTTCGGCACGGCGATGCCATAGGCGTCGCAGACCAGCTTGCCTTCGGGCGCGGTCAGCGCGTTGCGCCCCTCGGCCTTGGCCTTGTCGAGGACCTTGCGCACCGAAGCCTTGTCATGTGCCATGAAAATCTCTCCCGAAAATCTGTGGCCCTGCGGCGTCCGTCGCCCCACCTCACCCCAACCCTCTCCGCACCCCCGGGGCGGAGAGGGAGGGACCCGCGTAGCGGGAGGGTGAGGTGGGGGTTCGATGATCTCGCGCGCGGTTTCTCGCATTCCCGATCGCCGATATCAAACCGCCTTCTCGGCGCGCATCTGGGCGATCACGTCGGCGGCGAAGCCGAGCTCCGCCAGGATCTCGTCGGTGTGCTCGCCCAGGAGCGGCGAGCGCTTGACCTCGCTCGGGCTCGCCGAGAGCTTGATCGGGTTGCCGACGCTGAGGTACTTGCCGCGCTTGGGATGATCGACCTCGACGACGGTGCCGGTCGCGCGCAGCGAGGGCTCGTCGGCGAGTTCCTTCATCGACAGGATCGGGCCGCAGGGGATGTCGTATGTGTTGAGGATCTCCATGGCCTCGAACTTGGTCTTGGTCATGGTCCAGCGCTCGATCGCGTCGAAGATCTCCTTGAGCCGCGGCAGGCGTGCCGCCGGCTTGGCATAGTCGGGATGGGTGACCCACGCCTCCTTGCCGATGACCTTGCAGATCGCCTCCCACACCGGCGCCTGGGTGATGAAATAGATGTAGGCGTTGGGATCGGTCTCCCAGCCCTTGCATTTCAGGATCCAGCCGGGCTGGCCGCCGCCCGAGGCGTTGCCGGCGCGCGGCACCGCCTCGCCGAAGCTGCCGTGCGGGTATTGCGGATATTCCGTGAGCTTGCCGGTGCGGTCGAGGCGCTGCTGGTCGCGCAGCTTGACGCGGCAGAGATTGAGCACGCCGTCCTGCATGGCGCAGAGCACGCGCTGCCCCTTGCCGGTGGCGATGCGCTGGTAGAGCGCCGCGACGATGCCGAGTGCCAAATGAATGCCGGTGCCGCTGTCGCCGATCTGCGCGCCGGTGACCAGCGGCGGGCCGTCGTCGAAGCCGGTGGTGGAGGCCGAGCCGCCGGCGCATTGCGCGACGTTCTCATAGACCTTGCAATCCTCGTAAGGCCCGGGGCCGAAGCCTTTCACGGAGGCGGCGATCATGCGCGGGTTGAGCTGCTGGATGCGCTCCCAGGTGAAGCCCATGCGGTCGAGCGCGCCGGGAGCGAAATTCTCCACCAGCACGTCGCAATGCCGGACCAGCGCCTCCAGCACCGCTTTGCCCTTGGGGTTCTTGGCGTCGACGGTGATCGAGCGCTTGTTGTGGTTGAGCATGGTGAAATAGAGGCTGTCGACATCGGGGATGTCGCGAAGCTGCCCGCGCGTGATGTCGCCTTCGCCCGGCCGCTCCACCTTGATCACGTCCGCGCCCAGCCAGGCCAGAAGCTGCGTGCAGGTGGGGCCCGACTGGACGTGCGTGAAGTCCAGGATCTTCACGCCTTCGAGTGCCTTGCCCATTTTCCTCTCCGAAATTCCGTCGTTGCGTCCCTGTGTTTGCCTGTCGGCCGCCGCCTCGCGCCGCGCCGCATGCCCGACCGTTCTATTTCTTGCGCAGCGCGCTTTGCGGGTTGAGGTTGCCGATGCGGCCGCTCTCGCTGCCCGCAGCCGGGTCGATCACCGCATTGATGAGGGTGGGCTTGCCCGAATCCATGGCCGCTTCGACGGCCCGCTTGAGATCGTCGGGGGTTTCCGCCTGCACGCCGACGCCGCCGAAGGCTTCGATGATCCTGTCGTAGCGCGCGCCCTTGACGAAGACGGTCGTCGCGGGATCGGCGCCGCCGGGATTGACGTCGGTTCCGCGATAGATCCCGCCATTGTTGAAGACGACGACGCAGACCGGCAGGTTGTAGCGGCAGATCGTCTCCACCTCCATGCCGCAGAAGCCGAAAGCGCTGTCGCCTTCGACCGCGAGCACGGGATTGCCGGTTTCGACGGCCGCGGCGATGGCCTGGCCCATGCCGACGCCCATCACGCCCCAAGTGCCGACGTCGAGCCGCTTCCTCGGCTTGTACATGTCGATGACGCCGCGCGCGAGGTCGAGCGTGTTGGCGCCTTCGTTGACGAGGATCGCGTCCGGCCGCTCCTTGACGATGGCGCGCAAGACGCCGAGCGCGCCGTGATAATCCATGGGCGCGTTGTTGTTCATCAGGCGCGGCGCCATCTTGGCGACGTTTTCCTCGCGCTTCGCCCTGACGGCGCCGGTCCACTCGGCCGGCGGCGCCGGCCAGGCGCCGCCCATGGCCTCGATCAAGGCGGCGACGCAGGAGCCGATATCGCCCACGACCGGAGCGGCGATTTCGACGTTGCTGTCCATTTCCTTGGGCTCGATGTCGATCTGGATGAACTTCTTCGCGCCTTCGCCCCAGCTCTTGCCCTTGCCGTGCGACAAGAGCCAGTTGAGGCGGGCGCCGATCAGCATCACGGTGTCGCACTCCTTCAACACGGTCGAGCGCGCGGCGCCGGCGCATTGCGGATGCGTATCGGGCAGCAGGCCCTTGGCCATGCTCATCGGCAGGAAGGGAACGCCGCTCTTCTCGACCAGCGTCCTGATCGCCGCGTCGGCCTGCGCATAGGCCGCGCCCTTGCCGAGGATGATCAGCGGCCGCTTGGCGGATTTGAGGACATCGAGCGCGCGCTTGACGGCGGCAGGCGCCGGGATCTGCGCCGGCGCCGCGTCGACGACCTTGACCAGCGACTTCCGGCCGGCCTCGGCATTCATGACCTGGCCGAAGAGCTTCGCCGGCAGGTCGAGATAGACGCCGCCCGGCCGCCCCGAGACGGCGGCGCGGATGGCGCGCGCCAGGCCGATGCCGATGTCGGCGGCATGGAGCACGCGGAACGCCGCCTTGCACAGCGGCCTGGCGATGGCGAGCTGGTCCATCTCCTCATAGTCGCCCTGAAGCAGGTCGACGATCTCGCGCTCGGACGAGCCCGAGATCAGGATCATCGGGAAACAGTTGGTCGTGGCGTGGGCAAGGGCCGTCAGGCCATTGAGGAAGCCGGGCGCCGACACGGTGAGGCAGATGCCGGGCTTCCTGGTCAGGAAGCCGGCGATGGCGGCGGCGTAGCCGGCATTCTGCTCGTGGCGGAACGAGAGGACGCGGATGCCCGCGGCCTGCGCCATGCGGCCCAGATCCGTGATCGGGATGCCGGGCACGCCGTAGATCGTGGTGAGGCCGTTGAGCTTGAGGGCGTCGATGACGAGGTGGAAGCCGTCGGTGAGCTCCTGCGTCTCGTCCGCCGCGGTCCTCGCCTGCTCCTTGAGCGTCGTGGCTTGCGTCATCAGGGCTGCTCCCCCCGGTCGTCTGATTGCTCAGCTCAGAAAATCGCAGTGCTTCTCCACATGCGCCGCAAGGTCCAGCGTGTGCTGGCGGGTCAGCCTCTCGGCAAGCTCGGTGTCGCGCCGCTCCAGCGCCTCGATGATCTTGAGGTGGTCGACGATCGAGCGGGCGGCGCGGTTGTCCTGGCCGATCGTCATCTGGCGGATGGCGCGGACGTGGATGAACAGGTTCTCGGTCATGTCGGCGATGCACCGGTTGCCGCTGAGCTTGATGATCGATTGATGGAACTTGATGTTGGCGTCGGAGTAGTCGTCGAGCTGGCCTTCGGGCGAATGGCCCTGGCCTTGGAACTCGTCGAAGAGATGGCGCAGCGAGGCGATATCGGCATCGCTCGCATGGAGCGTGATGAGCCGGGCGGCGAGGCTTTCCAGCGCCGCCCAGACCTGGATCATCTCGATGATCTCGCGCTTGGTCTTGCGCACGACGAAAATGCCGCGCCGCGGCAAGGTCTTGACGAAGCCTTCCTGTTCCAGCAGCGTCATCGCCTCGCGGATGGGCGTGCGCGAGACGCCGAGATCCTGCGAGAGCTGGCGCTCGTCGAGGCGGATGTCTTGCGGCTGCGCGTAGATGTTGGCCGAGGTAATGGCCTGCTTGAGGGCGTGATAGGCCTGGGTGCGAAAGCTCGATTGCGTGTCGATCGGCTTTACATCGAGTCTCGGCGGTGTCACCTCGTATCTCCTCCGCTAAAATCTTGCTCTTGATATATCAGTTTATTGTATCTGGCATGCCAGATTTGTCAAATCTTGCCTTGGTGTATTTCGTCTTCCGATGCAACCGCCAGCGGCTCAGCCTGCCGCCAGAGAGCGCTCCAGGCTGCGCAGCCCGACAAAGAGCTCGGCGCGGAAGCCGGCGAGCCGGGCGGCCGCGACATTGGCCGGCTTATCGTCGATGAAGAGCGAGCGGGCGGGATCGATGCCGGCGCAGGCGGCCACCAGCCGGAAGGCGGCGACCGCCGGCTTCGCCGCGCCGATCTCGTGGCTGAGATAGGCTTCGAGCCGGCCGAGGCGGCCCTCGCTCAGCCGCACCAGATAGTCCCAATGCTCGCGGTTGGTGTTGGAGAAGAGCAGCACCCGCCGCGAGGCCGCCAGGCGCTCGACATAGTCCAGCATCGCCGCATCGAGCGCGAAATGGCTGCACCAATCGGCGAGGAAGACATGCCAATCGAAGGCATAGCCCACGGCGCGCAGCCGCTCATGGAGATGCGCGATCGGCAGCACGCCCAACTCGTAGCGGGGATCATGCGCCATCGCTGCGATCGCATCGACCGCCGGCGCCGGCCGGCAGCGCGCCGCCAGCCGGCGGTAAAGCACCTCATTGGCATGCGGCACGATGACACCGCCGAGATCGAACACCAGGGCGGCATCCCGCGTCGTTCCGGCGGTGGGCGTCGCCAAAGCCGCTCTCCCGTCGCACCTGCCTCGACTGAGCTTTATCACGACGGGGCGCGCGGCCGGAAAGGATTTCACCGCCGCCGCTCCTCCATCTATTGCTTGACAAGCCGGCGTCCGGCGCTTAGGCGTTGCGCCCTCCCGCCGCCGCCTTGGATCGACCGCCATGCCTCGCGACCAGAAGCACGTCACCTTCTCCGGCCGCATCGTCATCGTCGGCTTCGGCAGCATCGGCCAGGGCGTGCTGCCGCTGCTGTTGCGCCATATCGACATCGCGCCGTCGCAAATCGTCATCGTCACCGCCGAGGAGCGCGGCCACGAGGAAGCGACGGCGCTGGGCATCCGCTTCCTCCAGGAGCCGCTGACGCGCGAGAACTATGCGCGCGTGCTCGATCCGCTCTTGGGGCCGGGCGATTTCCTGCTCAACGTCTCGGTCGAGGTGTCCAGCGTCGCGCTGATCGAGCTGTGCCGGGACAGGGGCGCGCTTTATCTCGACACCTGCATCGAGCCTTGGCCGGGCGGCTATACCGACCCCTCGCTTTCGCCGTCGCTGCGCTCCAACTACGCGCTGCGCGAGACCGCGCTGGCGCTGCGCGAAAATCACGCGGACGCGCCGACCGCGGTGCTGACCCACGGCGCCAACCCCGGTCTCGTCTCGCATCTCGTCAAGGAGGCGCTGCTCGCCATCGCGCGCGACACCGGCATTGCCGTCAGCGAGCCCCGGAGCCGCGCGGCCTGGGGCGCGCTCGCCGAGCGGCTCGGCGTCAAGGTCATTCACATCGCCGAACGCGACACGCAGGTCTCGCCGATCCCCAAACGGCCGGGCGAGTTCGTCAACACCTGGTCGATCGACGGTTTCGTCAGCGAGGGCTCGCAGCCGGCCGAACTCGGCTGGGGCAGCCATGAGCGGCATTTTCCCGCCGACGGCCGGCGCCACGATTTCGGCGGCGGCAGCGCCATCTATCTGCTACGGCCCGGCGCCTCGACGCGGGTGCGGAGCTGGACGCCGCTCGAAGGCCCGTTCCACGGCTTCCTCGTCACCCACAGCGAGGCGATCTCGATCGCCGATTACTTCACGCTGCGCGCCGGCGATGGCGTGCGCTACCGCCCGACCGTGCACTACGCCTACCACCCCTGCGACGGCGCGGTGCTCTCGGTGCATGAGATCGCCGGCAAGAACTGGCAGCTCCAGGACGGGAAGCGTCTGATCGTCGACGAGATCAGCGACGGCATCGACGAGCTCGGCGTCCTGCTCATGGGTCACGCCAAGGGCGCCTATTGGTACGGCTCGCGGCTCTCGATCGCAGAGGCGCGCCGGCTCGCGCCCTACAACAACGCCACCAGCCTGCAAGTGACGGCGGCGGTGCTGGCGGGCGTGGTATGGGCGATCGAGAATCCGCGCCGCGGCGTCGTCGAGCCCGACGAGATGGATTACGAGCGCTGCATGGCGCTGATGCGGCCCTATCTCGGCTCGGTGGTCGGCGTTTATAGCGACTGGACGCCGCTCCATGATCGCGGCAAGCTCTTTCCCGAGGATCTCGACCGAGACGATCCCTGGCAGTTCAAGAACTTTCGTGTCGTGTGATTTTCTCGGCCCCCGCCGGCGTCAGCTTCCGCACGGGGTCGAGCGGAGGCCGGGATGGTGCGGCGATGGTGTCTGGCGCTGGCGGCGCTGGCCGCCTGGTTGGCGGCGGGGAGCGGCGCTCTGGCGCGCAGCGTCGATCTGGCGCTGGTGCTGGCGGTCGACGTCTCCGGCAGCGTCAGCGGCGAGCGCTTCGAGCTGCAGCGCCGCGGCTATGCCAAGGCCTTTTCCAGTCCCGAGGTGCTCGACGCCATCGCCGCCGGGCAGAACCACGCCATCCTGGTGACGCTGGTGGAATGGTCGGGCGCCGACCACCAGCAGCAGACCGTCGGCTGGACGCTGATCGACGGCCCGGAGACGGCCGCCGCCTTCGGCAGCGCCGTCGCCGAAGCGCCGCGCGCCTTTGCCGACTGGACCTCGATCAGCGGCGCCATCGACTACGCCGCGGCGCTCTTCGCCAAGATCGACGTCGAGGCGGCGCGCAAGATCATCGACGTCTCCGGCGACGGCATCAACAACAGCGGCCGCGAGCTCGCCGCCGCGCGCGCCGACGCGCTTCGGGCGGGGCTCACCATCAACGGCCTGGCGATCCTCTGGGACTATCCGACGCTCGACGTCTATTACCGCAACAACGTCATCGGCGGCCCCGGCGCCTTTGCCGTGGTGGCGCATGATTTCAGCGATTTCGGCGCCGCGCTCCTCAGCAAGCTCGTGCGCGAGATCGCCGGCGCGAAGAGGCCGGCGGGCGCCAAGGGCTATGCGGGACGCTAACCGATGCCGTAGGCGGTGATCACCGCGGCAAGGTCGTCGCCGAGATGCGCGCCGGTGCGGATGGCCGGGATGTCGGCGGGCAGGGCTTTGCGCCCGGGATCGTCCTCGGCGAAGCTGGTCAGGATCGCCACCGGGATCTTGTTGGTGGTGGCCATCGCCGCGAGCGCGCGGACGAGATCGACGCCCGGCAGCTCGGCCATGGTCGCCGAGGCGATGATGAGATTGGGCTTCATGCGGATGGCCAGCGTGAACGCCTCGGTCGCCGATTGCGTCAGGATGGCGCGGATGCCGCAGGCGGCAAGCTCGCGCGCCACCAGCCGGCCGACGACGCGCGAGGAAGTGACGAGCAGCGCTTCGACGTTGCGCAGCTCGACCTCGTCGGGATTGAAGGCGCGCGGGATCGGCAGCGCGCGCAACACGCGGGCAATCGTGGCATCGTCGAGCCCGTGGCCCTCCATGGCGCTTCCCATGGCGTCGATATGCGCGCGAATGTCGATGAGCGCGTCCTCGGCATGGGCGGGATCGACGTCGTCGAGATAATTCTCCAGCCGGTGCGCCACCAGCGAGACCAGGGGAAAGCCCGAGGCCTCGCCCATGCCTTTGAGGGTGTGCGTGTCGCGCCGGAGCTGCGCGGCCGCGCCGGCGAAGGACGCCGCTCCGTCAAGCGCCTCCTCCACCAGCCGGTCCATGCCGGAGAGCCGCTCTTCCGATTCCTCGCGAAAGGATTGGCGCAGATTGGCGAAGGGATCCTCGAGAGGGGCCTGATGGCTCGAGATCATCGGACGGCTCCTTGGCGCCGCGCCGCGGCGGTGTCTCCGCCCGGCGCCAGCGCGGTGTGGGGCCGATCAGGCTAAAAGGGCCCGGCTAAGGACTCGTTTACGCCCGGGCACGCCTGCCGGAGCGCGTCATGCGGGGGCCTCGGGGGTCTGCACCTTCGGCTCTTCGAGCAGCACGATCTCGCCCGCCTCGACGGCGATCTCCAGCCGGCGCAGGCTTTGGCCCTTGCAGGGGCCGGCGAGGCAATAGCCGTCCTCGAAGCGGAAACGCGCGCCGTGGGTGCCGCAGGAGAGGTGGCGGCGGTCGCTGGTAATGAACCGGCCGGGACGGACGTCGAGCGGCGTGCCCATATGGGGGCAGGAATTGTCATAGGCGATGAGCTCGCCCCCCTTGCGCGTCACGAAGACCGCCATGAAGTCGGCGCCCTGCTCGAAGCGGAAGCCGCGCGCGCCGCCTTCCGGCACTTCCTCGGCGCGGCAGAGGCGCCGCCGGCTTGTGGTTTGATGCCCGCCATCCTGCATAAGACACACCCTCCTCGGCCGATACCGGCACCACTGAAAGCCGCGTTCCGCACCGGCTCGACCGGCTTTGCATCGACTGCGACGAAGCGGCCGGTCTCAGCGGAAGGATGAGAATAGGCATCTTTACCGGTTTCAACAATATATACGATATATAGACCATTGTTCGATTGATAATAGAGAGTCCGATCGCCCTCCCCGCCGGCGCGGGCGACAAGGAAAGGATGGCGGAGCCGCAGCAAGGTCTTGCCGTCGGCGCCGGCAAGGACTCGGATGCGCCGATACGCTCCGGAAGGCGTCAAAGGGGCGGGTCGTCCACCAGCAGGATCTCGTCCGCCTCGACCGCAACGGCGCGGCGGCGCAGGCTTCTGCCGGCACATGGCCCCTCGACGCAATAGCCGTCCTCGATGCGGAAGCGCGCGCCGTGGGTCCCGCACAGCAGATGCGTGCCGGCGCGGTCGAGGAAGCGGTCGGGCAGGAAGTCGAGAGGGGTGCCGAGATGCGGGCAGGCATTGTCATAGGCGAAGAGCGCGCCCGCCTTGCGCGCCACCAGCACCGCCGCGAAATCGGCGCCGGAACCGAAGCGGAAGCCGCGCGCGCCGCCTTCCGGGACTTCCTCGGCGCGGCAGAGGCGCCGCCGCCTCACGGCTTGACGCCGCCCATCTTGCACAGCACGCGCCATTCCTCGACCGAGACCGGCACCACCGAGAGCCGCGATTGCCGCACCAGCGCGAAATCGGCGAGCTTCTTCTCCGCCTTGATCTCAGCCAGCGTCACCGCGTTTCGCACCGGCCCGACCGGCTTCACGTCGACCATGACGAAGCGGCCGGTCTCATCGGAGGGATCGGGATAGGCCTCCTTGACGATCTCGACGATGCCGACAATGGCGAGGCCCTCGTTCGAGTGATAGAAGAAAGCGCGGTCGCCTGCCTTCATCGCCTTGAGATTGTTCGCCGCCTGATGGTTGCGGATGCCGTTCCAGGGGGTGCGCCCGTCCTTGACGAGCTGGTCCCAGGAATAGGCGGAAGGCTCGGATTTCAGCAGCCAGTGGCGCATGCCGCATTCCCCCTCAGGCGCGCGCGAGGAGGAAGAGCCGGCGGAAGGGCAGCAAGGTCTTGCCGTCGGCGCGGCGCGGATAGGCCAGCCGCAGCTTCGCGTCATAAGCGGCGAGGAACGCCTCGCGCTCGGCGCCGGCGAGCGCCTCGGTGACCGGGCGAAGCGCCGTGCCGCTCACCCACTGCAGCACCGGGTCCTCGCCCTCGAGCACATGGAGATACTCCGTCTCCCAGAAATCGAGCCCGCCCGGGGCGAGCCGCGCCAGCAGATCGTAATACCACTCCGGCGGCGCCACCGGATCCTCGCGCAGCACGGTGGCGCTGCCCACCACGGATTGGAGCTTCGCCGCCCAAGGACCCGCCGCCGCGGTCTCGCGCATCAGCACATGGGATGGCTGGTCGAAATTGCGCGGCATCTGCACTGCCAGCACGCCGCCCGGCACGAGCTGGCGCAGCAGATGAGGAAAGAGCCGCGCATGCCCGCCGAGCCACTGCAAGGTGGCATTGGAGAAGATCAGCGCCGCCTTCTCCGGCGCCGACCAAAGGGCGATATCGGCTTCGAGCCAGCGGATCGGCGCCGGCTCGGTGGCGGCCTTGGCCAGCATCTCCGCCGAGCGGTCGATGGCGGTGAGCGCGCGGTCGGGCCAGCGCTGGGCAATGGCGCGGGCATGGACGCCGGTGCCGCAGCCAAGCTCGTACAGCGGCCCCGCCGGCAGCTCGCCGATGCGCGCCAGCAGCTCGAAGCCCGGCCGCAGCCGCTCGTCGCCGAATTTGAGGTAGAGCGTCGGGTCCCAGGCCATGGGGCGCCTCATCGCCGTCGAGCGGCGGTCATAGCCCATCGCGCGACAGCGGCAAAGGGCGCCAATTCCTCAGGCGGGTAACCTTCATCATAAATAACATAAATAATTTGTCTTATATGACTATTTGACAATTTTCTTTGCGCAAACTACATTGAACCACAGGCTCAGAAAATAGGATGGAGAAATGACGGCGGCGAGCATGGTCTTCGGGCTCGAAGCGGTGCGGCGCATCTCCGGCCGGGCCGGCGCCGCGCGCCGGGAGGCAGCTTGATGCTGCCGCTGGTGCTCGATCTCGGCCGGCTCAAGCTCATCCTGATCGGCGACGGCGAGGCCGCCGAGCGCCGGCTCGGCTTGCTCGACGCTGCCGGCGCCGCCGATCTCACGGTCCATGCCGAAGCGCCATCGGCCGCGCTGGCGCTGGCGGCGGGAAGCCGCCTCGTCCGGCGCCTGCCGACGACCCAGGAGATGGCGGCGGCGCGCCTCGTCTTCATCAGCGACCGCACCGCGCCCTATTGCCGCGCGCTTGCCGGCCTTGCGCGCATGCTTGGCGCGCTGGTGCACGTCGAGGACCAGCCGGCGCTCTGCGACGTGCAGGCGCCGGCGGTGCTGCGGCGCGGCGACCTGACGCTTGCCGTCTCCACCGGCGGCAAGAGTCCGGGGCTTGCAAAGCAGGTGAAGCGTTTCCTCGGCGCGCTGTTCGGGCCGGAATGGCAGGAACGGCTCGACGCGCTGGCGGCGCTGCGGCGCGGCTGGCGCGAAGGCGGCGCCGATGCCGAGACCGTCGCCCGCTGGAGCGAGAGCTGGGTTGCCGGCCAAGGCTGGCTGCCCAGCGGCGAGACGGCGGTCGCCGAAGCCGCGCCGGGCGGTATCGCCGCGCCGCGCGCCGCGGTCAGGCATTGACGGGCGAGGGCGCCCCGGTGCCGCACCCCCATAAGCCTTCCGCGCCGCCGCTTGCGGCAAATGCCGGCGCGTCTCCCGATGCGACGCGGCGGGTGATTACCGGGAACCGGCTGCGCGACGGCGTGCCGGTCTATTTCGCCGGCGTGGGGCGCTGGTCGCGCGCGCTCACCGAGGCGCGCCACGTCGCCGAGGCCGAGGCCGAAGCGCTGCTCGCCGAAGCGCAGGCCGGCGCGCCGCCGCATCCGGTCGTGGCGCCCTATCTCATCGAGGTCGTGGTGCGCGGCGGCCGTCTCCGCCCGCTCAGCTTGCGCGAGGAGATCCGCGCTTTCGGCCCGACGGTGCGGGCGGCCGAGCCCTGAGGGAACCGGGAGAGAGCGCATGTACCGCTATGACGCATTCGACCGGCGCTTCGTCGAGGAGAGAGTGGCGCAGTACCGAGACCAGGTGCGCCGGCGGCTCGCAGGCCAGCTCTCCGAGGACGAGTTCCGCCCGCTGCGGCTGATGAACGGCCTCTATCTCCAGCTTCACGCCTATATGCTGCGGATCGCCGTCCCCTATGGCGCCCTGTCGCCGGAAAAGCTGCGCCTGCTCGCCAAGATCGCGCGGCGCTATGATCGCGGCTACGGCCATTTCACCACGCGCCAGAACATCCAGTTCAACTGGATCAAGCTCGAGGAGACGCCGGACATCCTCGCCGAGCTCGCCAGCGTCGAGATGCACGCCATCCAGACCAGCGGCAACTGCATCCGCAACGTCACCGCCGATCCTTTCGCCGGCGTCGCCGACGACGAGATCGAGGACCCGCGCCCCTATTGCGAGATCATCCGGCAATGGTCGACGCTGCATCCGGAATTCTCGTTCCTGCCGCGCAAGTTCAAGATCGCCGTCTCCGGCGCCGCCGCCGACCGCGCCGCGGTGCGCGTCCATGACATCGGCCTCTATCTGCGCCGCAACGAGGCCGGCGAAGTAGGCTTCGAGGTGCTGGTCGGCGGCGGCCTCGGGCGCACGCCGATGATCGGCAAGACGTTGCGCGGCTTCCTGCCGAAGCGCCGGCTGCTGGCCTATCTCGAGGCGATCCTGCGCGTCTACAACGAGTTCGGCCGGCGCGACAATCTCTACAAGTCGCGCATCAAGATCCTGGTGCATGCGCTCGGCGTCGAGAAGATGCGCGAGGCGGTCGAGGCCGAGTTCGCGGCGATGGATGACGGGCCGCTGGCGCTGCCGGCGGAAACCATCGCGGCGATCGCCGCGCATTTCGCGCCGCCCGACTATGCCGTGCCGGAACCGGGCGAGGAGGCAGCGCTCGGCCGGGCGCTCGCGGCCGAGCCGGCGCTGGCGCGCTGGGTCAAGCACAACGTCGCGGCGCACCGCGCGCCGGGCCATGCCATCGTCACCGTCTCGCTGAAGCCGCCGGGACGGCCGCCGGGCGACGCCAGCGCGGCGCAGATGGAGCTCCTGGCCGATCTCGCCGAGCGCTACAGCCTCGGCGAGATCCGCGTCAGCTACGAGCAGAACCTCGTCCTGCCGCACGTCCGCCGCCGGGACTTGCCGGAGCTGTGGCGCCGGCTCGGCGAAGCCGGGCTTGCTACCGCCAATATCGGGCTTGCCAGCGACATCATCGCCTGCCCCGGGCTCGACTATTGCAGCCTCGCCAGCGCGCGCTCCATCCCCATAGCCGAGCGGCTGAGCGAGCATCTGGCATCCCGCGACCAGGAGATCGGCGAGTTGCACATCAAGATCTCCGGCTGCGTCAACGCCTGCGGCCATCATCATGTCGGCCATATCGGCATTCTCGGCGTCGACAAGAACGGCGAGGAGTTCTACCAGATCACCATCGGCGGCAGCGCCGACGAGAACGCCGCGCTCGGCGCCATCGTCGGCCCCGCCGTGCCGAGCGCCGAGGTCACCCATGCGGTCGACGCGCTGATCGAGGTCTATCTCGATCTGCGCCGCAAGGGCGAGCGCTTCCCCGAAACCTATCGCCGCGTCGGCGCCCAGCCGTTCAAGGAGGCGCTCTATGCTCCTGCTTAAGGACGGGCGGATCGGCGAAGACCCCTGGCGCCATCTCGACGACGCCGAGCCGCTGCCCGACGGCGCGCCGGCGACGGTGTCGCTGAAGCGCTGGTCGGCCGAGCGCGGCGCGCTCATGCGACGCAAAGGCCGGCTCGGCCTGCGCCTGCCCAACGACGCGGCGCCGCTGGCGCTGGCCGAGGACATAGCGCGCTTCGATCTCATCGCGCTGTCCTTTCCGCGCTTCACCGACGGCCGCGCCTATTCGCAGGCCCGCCTGCTGCGCGGCCGGCTGGGCTTTCGCGGCGAGTTGCGCGCCACCGGCAACGTGCTGCGCGACCAACTCATGTTCATGCGGCGCTGCGGCATCGACGCTTTCGAAGTCGGCGACCGCGCGCTGGCGGAGAATTGGCTCGCCGCGCTCGGCGAGTTCGGCGCCTTCTACCAACCGGCCGAGGACGGCCAGCCCTGGATCGCCCGCCGGCGCGCACTCGCAGGCTGAGCTGCGGGGTTCCCTCTTCGCGCGGCTTGCGCCACAATGCGGGCACGCCGCCGCAGGGGGCGATGCGCGAAGACACCGACCACCAGAGGAGGAAAGCATGTCATTGTCGATTGGCGATGTTGCACCGGATTTCGAGGCGGAGACGACGCAAGGCCGCATCCGCTTCCATGACTGGATCGGCGATTCCTGGGCAGTGCTGTTCTCGCATCCCAAGGACTTCACGCCGGTCTGCACCACCGAGCTCGGTTATATGGCCAGGATCAAGCCGGAATTCGACAAGCGCAATACCAAGATCATCGGCCTCAGCATCGACGCCGTGCAGGATCACGGGCGGTGGGCCAACGACATCAAGGAGACGCAGGGCACGGCGCCGAACTATCCCATCATCGGCGATCCCGAGCTCAAGGTGGCGAAGCTCTACAACATGCTGCCGGCCGCCGCCTCGGGCGACGCCAGCAAGCGCACCGCCGCCGACAATCAAACCGTGCGCAACGTCTTCGTCGTCGGCCCCGACAAGAAGCTCAAGCTGATCCTCGTCTATCCCATGACCACCGGGCGCAATTTCGACGAGGTGCTGCGGGTCATCGATTCGCTGCAGCTCACGGCCAAGCACAAGGTGGCGACGCCGGCCAATTGGAAGCCCGGCGAGGACGTGATCATCGCCGGCTCGGTCTCCGACGACGACGCCAGGAAGATCTATCCGCAAGGCTGGAAGGCGCCGCGTCCTTACCTGCGCATCGTGCCGCAGCCGAAGTAGCCGTCGGCGAGAAATCGCCGGCGCCGAGGCGATGGACCACCGCGGGGGGATGGCGGCCGGGGCAGCAGCGTAAAACTGCTGCCAATGTCGACGGGTGGGACAGCAAGGACGAGGGAAGAGCGCGGCGGCGAGCCGGCGTTCGGGGCCGGCTCGCGATTGGCGAGCGGGCGGGGCCTCGGTCTTGCCGCCATCCTGCTGCTGGGCGCGGCGCTGCGCGGCTGGGGGATCGAGCGCAACGGCTTCGGCACCGAATATTACGCCGCCGGCGTGCGCAGCATGGCCGCAAGCTGGCACAATTTCCTGTTCAACGCCTTCGATCCCGTCGGCTTCGTCTCCCTGGACAAGCCGCCGCTGGCCTTCTGGCTGCAAGTGGCCAGCGTCAAGCTGCTGGGCTTCAACGGGCTTGCGCTCCATCTGCCGCAGCTCCTGGAAGGCGTCGGCGCCATCGCGCTCCTCCATCATCTCGTCGCGCGCCGCTTCGGCGCCGCGGCGGGGCTGCTCGCGGCGCTGTTCCTGGCGTTGACGCCGATCAGCGTCGCCGTCGACCGCTCGGACAATACCGATAGCTGCCTGGTGCTACTCCTGCTGCTGGCGAGCTGGCCGCTGATCGTCGCCGCCGAACGCGCCAGCACCGGGCTGCTGCTGCTGGCGGCAGCGCTCATCGGCCTTGCCTTCAACACCAAGATGCTCGCGGCGCTGGTGGTCGTGCCCGGCTTTCTCGCGGTCTATCTCTGCGGCGCGCCGGTCGCCTGGCCGCGGCGGCTGGTCGATGCCGGCCTCGCCGGCATCGTGCTGGCGGCGGTGTCGTTGTCCTGGATCGCGTTCTACGACCTGACGCCGGCGGCCAGCCGGCCCTATGCCGGCAGCAGCCAAACCAACTCGATGCTGGAGCTGGCGGTCGGCCATAACGGCATCGACCGGCTGATCCGGCGCAACCAGCCGCCGACGCCGCCGGTTGCCGCCGTCGCGGCGCCGCGGCGCCTCGAGCCGCGCACGCCGCCAGGACCGTTGCGGCTCGCGCATCCCGCGCTGGTCGGCCAAGTGGGCTGGCTGCTGCCGCTGGCCCTTGCCGGGATGCTGCTGCCGCTGCGCCGGCAACGCTCGCTCTTCAGCCTCTCGCCGCGCGCGTTGACCGCGCTGCTCTGGGGCGGCTGGGCGCTGATCTATGGCGCCGTGTTGAGCTTCGCCGCGGGTCTTTTTCACGATTATTACCTGGTCACCCTGGCACCGCCGCTTGCGGCGCTCGCCGCCATCGCCGTTGCCGAGCTCTGGTCGCGCGAGCAGCAGGGCGGCGGCCGGCGCCTGCTGCCGGCGATGCTGCTGCTGACCGCGGCATGGCAGGCGGCGATGGAAGGGGGCTACACCCCGTGGCGGCTCGACGATTGGCGGCTGTGGCTGCTGCTGGCGCTGGCCGGCGGCAGCGCGCTTGCGGCCGCCGGCCTGCTGCGGGTGCCGCCTCACGCGGCGCGACGGCGCGGCGCGGCGCTCGGCCTCGGCATCGCGGCGCTGCTGGCGACGCCGGTCGCCTGGGCGTTGAGCAACGTGCTCGAGCGCGGCAACGTCTCCTTCCCCGTGGCCGATCTCTCCTTGCTGGCGGAGGGCGAGGAGCGCGGGGGTGGCCGCTTCGGCGGCGCGGCGCGGCTGGCCCGCGACGAGACGCTGCTCGGCTTCCTGCTGCGCCATCGCGCCGGCGAGCGCTATCTGCTGGCGGTGCCCAACGCGCGGCTTGCCGCGCCGATCATCCTGCGCACCGGAGAGCCGGTGATGGCGTTGGGCGGCTTCTCCGGCAGCGATCCCATCCTCGCCCCCGCGGCGCTCGCGCAACTCGTCGCGGCCGGCGAGCTCCGCTTCATCCTGCTCGGCGGCCCCGCCAGCTTCGGCCGCAGCGCCGAAGCCGCTTCCCGCGAGCACGAGGTCGCCGAATGGGTCGCCGGCACGGGCGCGCTGGTCGATCCCGCGCTCTGGCGCGGCAGCCCGGCCGAGCCGCTCGCGACCGGACGCGACGCCGGCGCGGCGCGGATGCAGGACCTCCGGCTCTACGACCTTCGACCCGCCTCCGGCGCGGCGGCGACGCCAACGCCTTAGCCGCCGCGATCGCGCACTATTGTCTAAAATTTTAGCGATCGGCGACGATCGGTTTTGGAGAAAGCTTTAGGAATAAATGGGCGGCGAGCGCCGCCCATTTTACGTCCACTTAACGAGGAGGCGGTAGAGTCCGGAAATCAGGCCAGCGATGTCGGACCGACGCGCCGGAGGGGACGAGGGGGGTGGCACTTATGTCGGATGCGTCGCTGAGACTCGTTCACAACCGGCCTTTCGTCGGCCAGGCGGACGATCTCGCGGTCGCGCTGTTGCTGTCATTCGTCGGGCTGATGGCGCAGCTCGCGGTTGCCGGCCTCGGGTCGATCGTCCTGTCGCTCTAAGTTTCGCCGGTTTCGCTTTTCGCTGCGCGCGCGACGGCCGCGGCTGGTCGGGCTCCCCCTCGCCCTTCCAGCCGCGGCCACTTTTTGCGTCCGCGCAGAAGGCAGGGGAGGCCGCGCCGCCGGCTCAGCCGAGCGGATAGTCCGCCTGATCCTCGTAGATCGCGCCGCCCTTGGTGAGATAGCTCGCCACCAGGCTGAACTGCGCGACCTCGAAGGAGTCGGCGCGGAACAGCGCATGCTCGGCGAGGAAGGATTGCAGCTTCGCCTCGCCGGCGTTGCGCAAGCGCGCCAGCGTCACATGCGGCGCATAGCGCCGCGTCTCCGGCTCGAGGCCGAGACGCACCAGCGCGCTCTCGACCTTGTCGCGCAGATGCGCGAGCGGCGGGCTCTTGTCGACGCCGACCCAGAGCATGCGGTCGCTGAAACGGCCGACGCCGGCGAGCGTCACCTGAAAGCGCGGCGCGCGGATTTTTACCAGCGCCTGATCGATGTCGCCCGCCAGCCCCTCATCGACCTCGCCGATGAAACGCAGGGTCAAATGATAGTTGCCGGGATCGACCCAGCGCGCGCCGGGCACGCCCGAGCAGAGCAGCGACAGCCTGAGCTTCAGCTCGGGCGGAAGAGCGATGCCGACGAAGAGGCGCAGCATGGGATCACGTCAAAGGAAGAGAGCGAGCACCCCGGTGTAGCCGTAGACCCGGTCATTGGCGATCTCGCCATTGCCGAAGAAGCCGGCGAGCGGAAACTCGCCGAGCGCATCGCGGATCATCGCCAGCTCCTGGTTGGGCCGGCCGAAGAGGTTGGGGCCGCGCGCGACGCAGCTAAAATAGAGACCGGCGCGCGGCGGCGCGGCGGCGCGGCGCTTCATCTGCTCGAGCATGCGCAGGAGGTCGGCGTTCGCGCTGCCGGGATCGCGGCGGCAGAACAGCACGCGATCGCCCGGCGTCACCGAATGCGCCACCGCGATCCATTGCCGCTGGACGTCGATGGCGACGAGGTTGCGCACGAGATAGTCGCCGGTATCCGAGCCGGTCACCGGGAAGCCGACGAAGATCTGCCCGGCGACGCGCCTCAGATCGCGCGCCAGCAGCTCGCCGATATCCTCCTTGAAGGCCTCGAGCGCCGGCCGGTCGTCCAGCGTCTTCAGGATGTTGTCGCGCGCCTCGGTGATCCGCCGCACCGGGCCGATCGGCGAGCAGCCCTGCGTCAGCCCGGTGATGACGGAAATGTCGGGCGCGAGCAGCACGCCCGAGAGCCCGCCTTCGACGACGCGCCCCGCCACCTGCACCGGCGCCTCGGCGGCTGCGGCAAGGCCGCCGATCAGGAACAGCGACGCCTCATGCGCGAGCGTGCCGACCGTGGCGGCAATGCCGGCATCGCGCGGATCGCCATGGACGATGCCGACCATCGGCCGGACGCGCGCCAACCAGCGGTCGGGCGCCGCCGCGAGCCGCGCCGCGCTCGCATCGGCCGGCACGAACAGGCGGAAGCTGTCCGGCGGCAGCGCCGCCACCAGCACCGACAGCGCCGGCTCGCCGAAATAATCCCGGCCGGTGGCGCAGACGCCGAGGCCGACGCTGCCCACCCAATCGGTGATGCGCGTGCGCTCGCGCAGGAAGGTGAGGATGCTGCCGAGATCGCCGGCCAGCGCCTCGGTGGCGTAGAGAAAGCCGAGATTGGCGCCGGGCGGCAGCGATCCCAGTTGATCGGCGCAGGCCTTGGCGACGGCGGCCCAGCTTTCGCCGCGCGCATGGGCGGCGAGGAAATGGCCTTGAAGCAGGCCGGTCATCCCCGCCCGCCCGCGCCGCGCAGGAACCGCGCCACATAAGGCGTCAGCCTCTCGGCGATGATCTCGGCGCCCGCCGCGTTGGGATGGAGCCCGTCCGGCTGGGTAAGGCCGGGGTCGAGCGCGACGCCGTCGAGGATGAAGGGGTAGAGCGGGACTTGGTACTTGTCGGCGAGCCGGCGGTAGATGGCGTCGAACTCCTGCCGATAGGCGTCGCCCCAATTGGACGGAGCGAGCATGCCGAGCAGCATCGCCTTGACCCCGCTCGCCTTGAGCCGCGCCAGGATCTGATCGAGATTGGCATAGGTGAGCTTGGGATCGATGCCGCGCAGCGCGTCATTGGCGCCGAGCTCCACCAGCATCGCATCGGGATGATCGGCCATCGCCCAGTCGAGCCGGGCGAGACCGTCGGCGCTGGTGTCGCCGGAGACGCCGGCGTTGACCACCTCGACGGCAAGCCCCTCGGCGGCAAGCAGCGCTTGGAGGCGGGCGGGAAAGGCCTGGCTCGCCGGCAGCCCCAGCCCCGCGGTCAGGCTGTCGCCAAAGGCGAGGATGCGGGTTGCGGCAGCGGCCGGGAACGCCAGCAGCAGCGCAAGCGCGGCAAGGCCAAGCACCGCCGCCGAGCGCCGGCCGCGCCCGGCGCGCCTTTTCCCGATGTTGACAACCACTCCCTTATCGCCATATCCGCGGGGCGACGCCATGCCGGACCGCTCTCGTTCCCGCTGAGGTGACATGCAAGGCATGCCCCGTTCCGATGCTCCGATGATCCTGCTCGAGGACGTCCATCTAACACTGACGAGCGCGGCCGGTGCCGTCAATGTCCTGCGCGGTGCCGCCCTTTCGGTGGCGGCGGGCGAGAGGGTGAGCCTGGTCGGCCCCTCGGGCTCGGGCAAATCGACCTTGATGATGGTGACGGGCGGGCTGGAGCGGCCGAGCCGCGGCCGCGTCCGCGTCGCCGGCACCGACCTCGCCGGGCTCGACGAGGACGCGCTCGCCCGCTTTCGCCGCGACACCATCGGCATCGTCTTCCAGTCCTTCCATCTCATCCCGACCATGACCGCGCTCGAGAACGTCGCCATCCCGCTCGAGCTTGCCGGTCGCGCCGACGCTTTCGCCGCGGCCGAGACCGAGCTCGCGGCGGTCGGGCTTGGCGCGCGCGCGCTCCACTATCCCAGCCAGCTTTCCGGCGGCGAGCAGCAGCGCGTGGCGCTGGCGCGCGCCTTCGCCGCCGGGCCCCGGCTGCTGCTCGCCGACGAGCCGACCGGCAATCTCGACACCGCCACCGGCCGCCACGTCATCGACCTGATCTTCGCGCTCTCCGCCGAGCGCGGCACCACCTTGCTGCTGATCACCCACGACCGCGACCTGGCGCGGCGCTGCGATCGCGTGCTGCACATGGCCGACGGCCGCATCGTCGACAGCGACGGCGCGCCCGGCATCGCCGTGCTCGGCGGGCGCTGAGCGGTGTCGCTGCTGCTCGCCCTGCGCTGGGCGCGGCGCGAGCTGCGCGGCGGCATCACGGGCTTCCGCATCTTTCTCGCCTGCCTCGCGCTCGGCACCGCGGTCATTGCCGGCGTCGGCTCGTTCTCGGCGGCGGTGACCGCGGGCATCAGGACCGATGCGCGCGCCATGCTCGGCGGCGACGTCGAGCTGCATCTCGTCCATCGCCAGGCGAGCCCGGAGCAGCGGGCCTATCTCGAACGCAGCGGCACGGTTTCGGCCGTGGCCGAGATGCGCGCCATGGCGCGCACCGAGGATGGCGACGCGCGCAGCCTGGTCGAGCTGAAGGCGGTCGACGGCGCCTATCCGCTCTATGGCGAGGTCGGGCTCGAGCCGGCGCAGACGCTGGCCGCGGCGCTGGCCGAGCGCGACGGGCGCTGGGGCGCGGTCGTGGCGGCGGGGCTGCTCGATCGGCTGAAGCTCCATCTCGGCGACGCCATCCGCGTCGGCGACGCGCATTACGTCGTGCGCGCCACGCTGCTGCACGAGCCCGACGCCGCCACCGGCGGCTTCGAGTTCGGACCGCGCGTGATGATCGCCGCCGCGGCGCTCGAGGAGACCGGCCTCGTCCAGCCCGGCACCTTGATCGGCTACGGCTATCGCCTGCGCCTGCCGCCGGGCGTCGGCGCTCGAGGCTGGATCGAGGACGTCAAGCGCGCCTTTCCCGATGCCGGCTGGCGCATCCGCGAATTCGCCAACGCCTCGCCGATGCTGCAGCGGCTGATCGACCGCGTCACCATCTACATGACGCTGGTCGGGCTCACCGCGCTGCTGGTGGGCGGCGTCGGCGTCGGCAACGCGGTGCGGGGATATCTCGGCGGCAAGACCGCGACCATTGCCACGCTCAAATGCCTGGGCGCTCCGGGCCGGCTCATCTTCGCCGCCTATCTCGCGCAGATCCTGGCGCTGGCGCTCCTCGGCATCGTCGCGGGGCTCGCGCTGGGCGCGCTGACGCCGCTGCTGGCGCGGCCGCTGCTCGCCGCTTTCCCGATCGCCGCGCGGCTCGGCTTCTATCCCGCGCCGCTGCTCATCGCCACGGCCTTCGGCGTGCTGACCACGCTGGCCTTCGCGCTCTGGCCGCTGGCCGCCGCGCGCGAGGTGCCGGCGGCGAGCCTGTTCCGCGATCTCGTCGATCCCGCGCCGCGCCGGCCGCGGCCGCCTTACATCCTGGCCACCGCCGCGGCGGCGCTGGCGCTGGCGCTCCTCGGCATCCTCACCGCCAATGACCGGCTCACCGCCTTCTGGTTCGTGCTGGGCGCGGCGGGCGTGCTTGCCGCCTTCCGCCTGCTCGCCGCGGCGCTGGTGTGGCTCTCGCGCCGCGCCGGCCGGCCGCGCCATTCCGCGCTGCGGCTGGCCTTGGCCAATCTCCACCGCCCCGGCGCGCCCACCGCCGGGATCGTTGCCTCGCTCGGGCTGGGGCTGACCGTGCTGGTGGCGATCGCGCTTATCGAAGGCAACATCGCCGACACCCTCGACGAGCGCCTGCCGGAGCATGCGCCGTCCTTCTTCTTCATCGACATCCTGCCAAGCCAGGCCGCGGACTTCGACGCGCTGGTGGCGGGGACGCCGGGAGTGACGCAAGTGGCGCGCGTGCCGAGCCTGCGCGGCCGCATCACTCGGATCAACGGCGTGCCGGTCGAGCGCGCGCGAGTGAAGCCGGAGGCGCGCTGGGCGCTCAGCAACGAGCGCGGCCTGACCTATGCGGCGCATCCGCCCAAGGGCTCGCGCATCGTTGCCGGCCAGTGGTGGCCGGCGGATTATCGCGGGTCGACGCTGGTGTCGATCGACGCCGAGATCGCGGCGGGCATGGGCTTGAGCGTCGGCGACACGCTCACCGTCGACGTGCTCGGCCGCGAGGTCACCGCGACCATCGCCAATCTGCGCGAGATCGACTGGACCTCGCTCGGCATCAACTTCGTGCTGGTGTTTTCGCCCGGCATTCTCGACGGCGCGCCGCAGATGCACATCGCCACGGCGCGCACGCCGCCGGGCGCGGCGGCGGCGCTCGAGCGCGCCGTCACCGACCGTTTTCCCAACGTTTCGGCGATTTCCGTCAGCGACGCGCTGCAGGCGGTGAGCGGCATCATCGCCGCCATCGCCACCGGCATGCGCGCCATCGCCGCGATCACGCTCGCCGCCGGCACGCTGGTGCTGGCCGGCGCGGTGGCCGCCGGCCATCGTCGCCGCGTCTACGAGGCGGTGGTGCTGAAGGTGCTGGGCGCGACCCGGGCCGACATCACCCGCGTCTTTCTCATCGAGTACGGGCTGTTGGGCCTCGCCACCGCGGCGATCGCCGCCGGGCTCGGCACGCTTGCCGGCTGGCTCGTGCTGACCCGCGTCATGCACCAGGACTGGAGCTTCCTGGCCGCGCCGGTGGCGCTGACGGCGCTGCTGGCCACCGTCCTGACCCTGGCGGCGGGCTATGCCGGCACCTGGCGGGCGCTCGGCGCCAAGCCCGCCCCCTATCTGCGCAACGAATAGGAGCGCGTCCTCCCCGTTATTGAATTAACCGCCGGCCGTGCCAATATGGCGTCCCGAAGCCACAACCCTTTTTGGGGACATTCCATGGCCTATGAACCGGGTAACCGCTGGACCACGCGCGAGGCAGCGATTCCGCAAGTCGGGATCGATGTCGGCCTGCGGCAATATATGTTGCGCATCTACAACTATATGGCCGGCGGCCTGGCGCTGACCGGCGCGGTGGCCTATTTCGCCGCCGCGAGCGGCTTCTATCAGGCGATCGTCGGCAGCATCCTGTTCTGGATCGTGCTGTTCGCGCCGCTAGGCCTCGTCCTGCTGCTGAGCTTCCGCCTCCAGACCATGAGCCTCGGCGCGGCGCAGCTTACCTTCTGGGCCTATGCGGCGCTGATGGGGCTGTCGCTGGCCGGCATCTTCCTGGTCTTTACCGGCGCGAGCATCGCGCGCGTGTTCTTCATCACCGCCGGCACCTTCGCCGCGATGAGCCTTTACGGCTACACCACGCGCACCGACCTCTCGCGCTTCGGCTCGTTCCTGTTCATGGGGCTGATCGGCATCATCATCGCCGGCCTCGTCAACGTGTTCATCGCCTCCTCGGCGCTGCAATTCGCGCTCTCGGTGGCGGGCGTCCTTGTCTTCACCGGGCTCACCGCCTGGGACACGCAATCGATCAAGGAAATGTACGTCGAAAGCGACGGCACCGCGGTCGCCGGCAAGAAGGCGATCCTCGGCGCGCTGCGCCTCTATCTCGACTTCATCAACCTTTTCATGATGCTGATGCAGCTTCTGGGCGCGCGCCGCGACTGAGCCGCCGCCTTTCGCTCTTGCTCAAGCCGCCCGCGCTCGCGCCGCGGGCGGCTTTGTTTTCTGCTCAGGACTTGCCGTAAACCGGCACCAGCGCGCCGCGCGTCACGGCGTTGCCGGGCGAGGCAAGGAACAGGATCGCCTCCGCCACCTCCTCCACCTTGGGCCAGAGCGCGTAATCGGCCTTGGGCATGGCCCGGCGGTTCGCCGGCGTGTCGAGAATCGACGGCGCCACGGCATTGACCAAGATGCCGGCGCCGGCCACTTCCTGTGCCAGCGCCTGGGTCAGCGCCGCCACGCCGGCCTTGCTCACGCTATAGGCGATCATGCCGGCGCCGAGCCGCGGCTCGAGCGCCGGCCGCGCCGCGACGTTGACGATGCGCCCGCCGCCGGCGCGCTGCATCGCCCGCACGGCGGCGCGGCAGCACAGGAAGGCGCTCACCAGGTTCATCTCGAGCTGCGCCATCAGCGCGGCCTTGTCGGTGGCGGCGAAGGCGCTCATGGCGAAGCCGCCGGCGAGATGGATCGACGCCCAGAGCCGCGCAATGCCGTCATAGACCGCGGCGACGGCCACCTCCTCGGCGAGCGTCCCCGTCGGCAGCAGCCGCACGCGCTCATGACCGCGATGAGGGAAATTCTCCGCTTCGGCGGCGATGATATAGGGCACGTGGCAGGTGGCACCGCGCGCCAGCAGCGCCGCCACCACCGCGGTGCCGAGCGCGCCGGTGCCGCCGGTGACGACGACGTGGCGATCGCGAAATTCCATGGTTTTCTCTCTCCGCGTCAAGCTTAGCTTGGCCGCAAGCCCGGCGGCAAAGCGAATATGCAGCCGCAGCGCCCGCGGCGATCGTTGGGATGTTCGGGAATTTGCGCAAGACCGGCGCCGCGCGCCGATCAAAAATCCGTGCAGCGGCCGTTCCGCTCCCAATCGCCGTAGCGCGTCGGCTCCGGCCCTTTCGGGCCGCCGATCTCGCGCGGCGGCGGCTTGGCGTCGCCCGTGCCGGCTTTTTGCGCCGGCGCCGCCGGTTTTCCGCCCTCGGGCTTGGGGTCGCTGTCGGTCATGCCCCAGATATGATCCAAGCCCAGAGGCTTGCCAAGGCTTGACGAGCGCCGCCGCGCACGCCAGCTATGCGGAGGCGGGTTCATTGCATGACCATGAGCAACCTCATCCGTACCGGTGTCCTGCTTGCCGCGCTGACCGCGCTCTTCATGGGTGTGGGCTGGCTGATCGGCGGCGGCGGCGGCATGCTGATCGCGCTGATCCTCGCCGCGGCGACCAATCTCTTTGCCTATTGGAACGCCGACCGCATGGTGCTCGCCGCTTACGGCGCGCGGCCGATCGCGCGCGCCGAGGCGCCGCGGCTCCATGACATCGTCGCCGGCCTCGCCCGGCGCGCGGCGATCCCGATGCCGCGGCTTTTTCTCATCGACAGCGCGCAGCCCAACGCCTTTGCCACCGGCCGCGATCCCGCCCATGCCGCGGTCGCGGTCACGCGCGGCTTGCTTCAGGCGCTCGACGAGGCGGAGATCGCCGCCGTCATCGGCCATGAGCTGTCGCACGTCGTCCATCGCGACACGCTCACCATGACGATCACCGCCGCCATCGCCGGCGCCGTCGGCATGCTGGCGAATTTCGCCTTCTTCCTGGGTCCGAGCGAGGACGAGCGCGATGCGCCGCTGGGCATGGCCGGCGCGCTGCTGGTGGCGATGCTGGCGCCCGTCGCGGCGCTCCTGGTGCAGATGGCGATCTCGCGCACGCGCGAATATGAGGCCGACCGCCGCGGCGCGGAGATCAGCGGCGATCCGCGGGCGCTCGCCGCCGCGCTCGACAAGATCGAAAGGCTGGCGCGCGGCACGGCGGTGGCCGACGCCGAGCGCCATCCCGCCACGGCGCATCTCTTCATCGTCAATCCGTTGCACGGCGCGAGCCTCGTCCGTCTCTTCGCCACGCATCCCGCCACCGCCGAGCGCGTGCGCCGGCTCGAGGCGATGGCGGCGGCGCGCGGCCTTGGCGGCAGAGCGGGGCCGAGCGGCCCGTGGGGTGTGCGCCGCATCGCGTGAGCCGGGGGGCTTGTTCGTTGACACCAGGAATCTTGGGGTATGCATCCTTTGGCAGCACGTTCCACCCCGACCCAGACAGCCCCTCCCACGGCGCGCAGCGTCGCCATCGATCTGATTGGCACCGTGTTGCGGCGCAAGCGGCCGCTCGACGACGCCATCGAGGCCAATCCCGAGATGGGCGGCCTGCCGGCGCGCGATCGCGCCTTCGCGCGCCTGCTCGTCGCCACCGTGCTGCGCCGGCTCGGCCAGATCGATGCGCTCATCGGCCATTGCCTCAACACGCCGCTGCCGCCGCGCGCGGCGATGGTGCACGACATCTTGCGGCTCGGCATCGCCCAGCTCCTCTTCCTGCGCACGCCGCCGCACGCCGCGGTCGCCACCAGCGTCGATCTCGCCGATCTCCGCGGCTTCCTGTCGCATAAGGGGCTGGTCAACGCCGTGCTGCGCCGGCTGAGCCAGGAAGGCCCGGGCCTCGTCGCGCAGCAGGACGCGGCGCAGCTCAACACGCCGGGCTGGCTGTGGCGCGCCTGGAGCCAGGCCTATGGCGAGGATGGCGCGCGTGCCATCGCGCTCGCGCATCTCAAGGAGGCGCCGCTCGACATCACCGTGCGCTCGGACGTCGAGAAATGGCGCAAAATGCTCGATGCGATCCTGCTGCCGACCGGCACCCTGCGGCGCACCGGCGGCGGCGCGATCGTGAGCCTCCCCGGCTACAGCGAAGGCGCCTGGTGGGTGCAGGATGCCGCGGCAGCGATCCCGGCGACGCTGTTCGGCGCGATCGCCGGACAGCGCGTCATCGATCTCTGCGCCGCGCCGGGCGGCAAGACGGCGCAGCTCGCAGCGATGGGCGCGCGCGTCACTGCCGTCGACCGCTCGCCGCGCCGGCTCGAGCGGCTCAACGCTAATCTTGCGCGGCTCGGCCTGCCGGTCGAGAGCTTCGTCGCCGATGCCGCCGTCTGGCGGCCGAGCGAGCCCGCGCGCTACGTGCTGCTCGACGCGCCGTGCACGGCGACGGGCGCGATCCGCCGGCATCCCGACGTGCCGCATCTCAAATCGGCCGACGACGTGGCGCGGCTCGCCGCGGTGCAGGAACGGCTCATCGACGCCGCTATCGAGATGCTCGCGCCGGGCGGCCTGCTGGTCTACTGCACCTGCTCGCTCGAGCCGGAGGAAGGGGTGCGGCAGGTGCAGCGGCTGCTGTCGCGCGGCGCGCCGGTGCGGCGCAAGCCGATCGATCCCGCCGAGATCGGCGGGCTTGCCGAATGCGTCACGCCCGACGGCGATCTCCGCACCTTGCCGAGCCATCTCGCCCAACTCGACGGCATCGACGGCTTCTTCGCCGCGCGGCTGCGGCGCAACGACTAGCGCTTTCGCTGTTTTCATCGCTGCTCTATCGTGGCTCACCGGCGCGCAACCGGGAGGTCGCCGCGATGCCGATCGGTCGAACTCTCTCAGCCGCGATAGCGGCGGGGCTCTTGTCCTTCTGCGTCCATGCCGAGGAGCCGGCAAAGCCCGCGGCGCCGCTCCAACCCGCGGCCATGCCGCCGCTGTCGCGCGTCGCGCCGGAAGAGGTCGGCATGTCCTCGGCGCGGTTGGCGCGGATCGGCGCCGCGCTCGAGGCCGATATCGAGCGCGGCCGGATTCCAGGCGCGGTGGTCGCCATCGCGCGCCGCGGCAAGCTGGTCTATCTCGAGGCCTTCGGCTGGCGCGACAAGGCGGCCGGGCGGCGCATGACCACCGACACCATCTTCAACATCGCCTCGATGACCAAGCCGATGACCGCGGTGGGCGCGCTGATGCTCTACGAGCGGGGCGCGCTGCTGATCGACGATCCCGTCGCCAAATACCTGCCGCAATTCGCCGAGATGCGCGTGGCGGTGCTCGACGCCGGCGGCGACGCCATCACCGGGACGGTGCCGGCGGCGAAGGCGATCACGATCCAGGATCTGATGCGCCACACCTCGGGCATCATCTATGGCGGGCGCGGCACGACGGCGGTGCACAAGATGTATCCGCCCACGAGCGCCGCGGCGGCGACCAGTCTCACCGGCGAGGAGTTCCTCGACACGCTCGGCGGTCTGCCACTGCTGCACCAGCCGGGCAAGGTATGGGATTACGGCTTCGGCCTCGACGTGCTGGGGTTGCTGATCGAGCGCCTCAGCCACGAGACCCTCGGCGCCTATCTGCAACACACTCTCTTCCAGCCGCTCGGCATGGTCGACACCGGCTTCGCGATTCCGCCGGAAAAGGCGCAGCGCTACGCCAAGGCGCTGCCGCTCGATCCCGATGCCGGCCGGCCGCAAACCGTCGGCCCCGACGCGACCCGGCCGCTCAAATTCGACTGCGGCGGCGGCTGCGCCGTGTCCACCGCCGAGGACTATCTGCGCTTCGCGCTCCTGCTGCTGCAGCGCGGCGCCTTCAACGGAACGCGCCTCTTGAGCCGCAAGACGGTGGAGTACATGACCGCCGACCAGCTCGGGCCCGACGTTGTCAACCTCATCGCCAAGGCCGATCCCACCCGCGCCGATTACGGCTTCGGCCTCGGCCTCGCCGTGCGGCGCACGGCGGGCATCGTGCGGCTGATGGGCTCGGTCGGCGATTTCTCCTGGCCGGGGGCGAGCGGCACGAATTGGTGGGCTGATCCGCAGGAAGAGCTCGCCGTCGTCTTCATGGCGCATTCGCCGGGGCCGGCGCGCTGGCATTATCGCGAGCTGATCAACGCGCTGGTCTATCAGGCGATCGCGGATTAGCCGCGCGCTTGCGGCCTCCGCCTTTCCCTGTTACCAAGCCGCATGCAGCAGGCGGTCCGCATCGCGCCGTCGATCCTGTCGGCCGATTTCGCGCGGCTGGGCGAGGAAGTGCGCGCGATCACCGAGGCGGGTGCGGATTACATTCATGTCGACGTGATGGACGGGCATTTCGTGCCCAACCTCACCATCGGCCCGTCGGTGATAAAGGCGCTGCGGCCCTATTCGCCGCTGCCCTTCGACGTCCATCTCATGATCGCGCCGGTCGATCCCTTCCTCGCCGACTTCGCCGCCGCCGGCGCCGACATCATCACCGTCCATCCCGAGGCGGGGCCGCATCTCCACCGCACCATGCAGCTCGTCAAATCGCTCGGCAAGAAAGCCGGCGTGGCGCTCAATCCGGCGACGCCGGTCGCCGCGGTCGAGCCCGTGCTGGGCGATGTCGATCTCGTGCTGGTGATGAGCGTCAATCCCGGCTTCGGCGGGCAGAGCTTCATCGTCTCCCAACTCGACAAGCTGCGCGCGTTGAGGAAGCGCCTCGACGCCATCGGCCGCGCCGTCGATCTCGAAGTCGACGGCGGCATCAACGCCGAGACGGCGCCGGCGGTGATCGCGGCCGGCGCCGACGTGCTGGTCGCCGGCACCGCCAGCTTCGCCGGCGGCGCCCAGGCCTATGCCGCCAACATCCAGCGTTTGCGCGGCGGCTGATGAGCTGGGCGCGATCCGTGCTTTACGGCTCGGCCCCTTATGATCTGAGCCTCTGGGGTCCCGCCCCCGCCCGGCCCGCCTTCGCCCTCGACGCGATCCGGCTCGGCGATGCCGCCCGCGGCGCCGAGCTCAGGGCCGGCACCTTCCATTTCGCCGGCGAGCGCGTTTGCGGCGAGACGCCGCCCTGGACGGCGGCCCTGCGGCCGGCCTTCCTCGCCGAGCTGCATGGTTTCGCCTGGCTCGCCGATCTCGCCGCGCTGGACGATGCCGAGGCTTGGACGGCGGCACGCGCCTGGACGGAAGACTGGCTTGCGCGGTGCGACGGTTGGGACATCCTCGCCTGGCGCGCCGATGTCGCGGGCACGCGGCTCATCGCCTGGATCACCTATTGGCCGCAGCTTGCCGGCCGTGCCGAGGCCGACGGATTCACCCGGCGGCTCTGCGCGAGCCTCGCCCGCCAGATGCGCCATCTCGCGCGCGTCGGCCGGCGCGAGGCGCCGGGCGTGAAGCGGCTCACCGCGCTCGCCGGCCTCATCGCCGCCGCCGCCGCGCTCGGCAATCCCGGCATGCTCGAACGCGGCCTGCGGCAGCTTGCCAGCGAAGCCGAGGCGCAGATCCTGCCCGATGGCGGCCATGTCGAGCGCAGCCCCCGCGCGCAGCTCCTGGCGCTCAAGGCGCTCATCGCCGCGCGCGCGGCGCTGGTGGCGCGGCAGACGGAAGTGCCGCCGGCACTGCAATCGGCCATCGACCGCGCCGCGCCGATGCTGCGCTTCTTCCGCCACGGCGACGGCGCGCTGGCCCTCTTCAATGGCGCCAAGGAGGACGCGGCCGAGACCATCGAGCGCGTGCTCGCCCGCGCCGAGGCCAAGGGCCGCGCGCCCCAGTCGGCGCCGCATGCGGGATTCCAACGCCTCCAGGCCGGGCGCAGCCTTGCCATCGTCGATGCCGGCGCGCCGCCGCCGCCGGGACTGGACGGCGACGCCCATGCCGGCACCTTGTCCTTCGAGATGAGCCATGGGCGCGAGCGGCTCATCGTCAATTGCGGCGCCTATCAGGGGCCAAGCGCGCAATGGCGGACGGTGGCGCGCGCCAGCGCGGCCCATTCGACGCTGGTGGTGGCCGACACCAACTCCGCCGAGATCCGGACCGATGGCGGATTGGGCCGCAAGCCCCGCAGCGTGCGCTGCGAGCGCGCCGAGGAGGAGGGCGCGCAGTGGATCGCGGCGAGCCATGACGGCTACGCGCCGATCTTCGGCCTCACTCATCACCGCCAGCTCTTCCTTTCCGCCGACGGCGAGGATCTGCGCGGCGAGGACCGCCTCGACGGCCCCGCCGGCCAAGGCTTCGCCATCCGCTTTCATCTGCATCCGGCGGTGCAGGTCTCGCTCGCCCAGGACGGCGCCACCGCGCTGTTGCGGCTTGCCAGCGGCGTCGGCTGGCGGCTGCGCGCGCAAGGCGCGGTCATGAGCCTTGCCGAGAGCATCTATCTCGGCGGCGGCGAGCCGCGGAAATCGCAGCAATTGGTGCTCGACGGCCATGTCGGCAGCGAGGGCGCCACGGTCAAATGGGCGCTGCGCCGCGAAGGCAAGAAAAGCGAGCCCGCCGCCGCTTGATCGCTCCCCCCTCGCGCCCTATCGTGCCAGCCCTTGCCGCCGCCGAGGCCTCCCGATGTCCGATGCCGAGCTTCGCCCGATCGCGCGGGCGCTTCTGTCCGTCTCCGACAAGACCGGCCTCGTGCCGCTTGCCCAGGCCCTTGCGGCGCGTGGCGTGGCGCTCGTCTCTACCGGCGGCACGGCGAAGGCGCTGGCCGAGGCCGGCATCCCGGTGACCGACGTGGCGGCCGTCACGGGCTTTCCCGAGATGCTCGACGGCCGCGTCAAGACGCTTCATCCGGCGATCCATGGCGGGTTGCTGGCGCGGCGCGGCGACGGCGCGCATGTCGCGGCGCTTGCCCGGCACGGTATCCGGCCGATCGATCTCCTGGTGGTGAACCTCTATCCCTTCGCCGCCACCGTGGCGCGCGGCGCCCCGAGTGAGGAGTGCATCGAGAACATCGATATCGGCGGTCCCGCCCTCATCCGCGCCGCGGCGAAGAATCACGAGGACGTCGCCGTCGTAACCGATCCCGCCGATTATGACGCCTTGCTGGAGGATCTCGCGCGGCATGACGGCGCCACGACGCTGGCGCTGCGCCGGCGTCTCGCCGGCCTCGCCTATGCCCGCACCGCCGCCTACGACGCCGCCATCGCCAACTGGTTCGCGGCCGAGCGCGGCGACGCCTTTCCGCCGCTGCTGACGCTGGCGGCGGCGCTCAAGGAGCGGCTGCGCTACGGCGAGAACCCGCACCAGCAGGCGGCGTTCTACGTCGGCGGCGAGCGCCGGCGCGGCGTCGCCTCGGCCGAGCAGCTCCAAGGCAAGGAGCTGTCCTTCAACAACCTCAACGACACCGATGCCGCCGTCGAATGCGTCGCCGAATTCGCCGAGCCGGCGGTAGCCATCATCAAGCACGCCAATCCCTGCGGCGTCGCCGCCGGCGGCAGCCTCGGCGAAGCCTATGCCAAGGCGCTCGCTTGCGATCCCGTGAGCGCCTATGGCGGCATCATCGCCGTCAACCGCGCGCTCGACGCGGCCACCGCCGAGGCGATCGCCAAGCTCTTCGCCGAGGTGGTGATCGCGCCGGCGGTCGAGCCCGCGGCGCAGGCGGCGCTGGCGCGCCGGACGGCGCTGCGGCTCTTGGTCACCGGCGGCATGCCCGATCCCGCCGCGCCCGGCATGACGCTGCGCTCTCTCGCCGGAGGATATCTGCTGCAGACGCGAGACAACGGGCGCATCGGCCCGGCCGAGCTCAAGACGGTGACGCGGCGTTCCCCCAGCGCGGCCGAGCTTGCCGATCTGCTCTTCGCCTTCCGCGTGGCGAAGCACGTGAAGTCGAACGCCATCGTCTATGCCAAGGACGGCGCCACGGTCGGCATCGGTGCCGGACAGATGAGCCGCGTCGACAGCGCGCGCATCGCGGCGTGGAAGGCCGAGGAGGCGGGCAAGGCCGCCGGGCTCGCCGAGAGCCCGACCAAGGGCTCCGTGGTGGCCTCCGATGCGTTCTTTCCCTTTGCCGACGGGCTCGAGGCCGCCATCGCCGCCGGCGCCACCGCCGTCATTCAGCCCGGCGGCTCCGTGCGCGACGCCGAGGTGATCGCCGCCGCCGACCGTGCCGGCATCGCCATGGTCTTCACCGGCATGCGGCATTTCCGGCATTGAGGCCGGGCCGGCCCTGGGGCTATCGCCCCCAGGGCATGGTGACCGCGTGCGGGCGCTGCGCCTCGGGGCGGTCGAAGACCCAGGACTCGTTGACGGTATTGCGGCGGTTGAGCACGACGATGGCCGTGGTAAGCAGGATCAGCATCAGCACCACCACCACGCGCGAGGCCGGCCAGCCGGGCGCCGCGGCGCGCGGCATGCCCGCCGGCTGCGGCAAGCCGATGCCCGGCGCCTTTGCCCGCGCGGCGGCCGCCGGCGCGAGCGCGCTCGAGCCGTAGAAGACGACGGATTCGTGAAACTCGCCGTTGCGCGGCTCGACCGCGACCACGCGCACCGCGGCGAGGCCGCGTGCGCGCTCGAGCAGGCTTTTCGCCTCCTCGACGGCAAGCGCCCTGTCGTCATGGACTGATTCCACCAGCCAATGGCCGCGGCGGAAGACGTAAAGCTCGAAGCGGACGCGGCGCGAATCCGCGCCGGAAGGCGATATCGAGGGATGTCGCATTCTCCCCTCCACCCGTTCTTGCCGCCGGGACGAAGCGCGTCGGGTTAATCCTGATGACGCCGGGTTAAGTAAAAGTTGCCGCAGCCGCCGTCATGGTTAACGCGGCAGGAAGCGCCGGCGGCGGAAAGCCGTCCGCCCTCTTGCCTCAGATGCAGCGTCCGCCGTCGACTTCGAGGGCGACGCCGGTGATGAAGGCGCCTTCATCGGAGGCGAGGTAGAGCGCGGCATTGGCGACGTCGAGCGGCGTGGCGAAGCGGCCCAGCGGGATCGACGCCAGGAACTTGGCGCGCAGCTCCGGCGTGTCGCCGCCCATGAAGCTCGGCAGCAGCGGCGTGTCGCCGGCCACGGGGCAGAGCGCATTGACCCGGATCTTGTCGGGCGCAAGCTCCTGCGCCATCGCCTTCGACAGCATGATCGCCGCGCCTTTCGAGCCGCAATACCAGACGAGCCCGGCGCGCGCGCGCAACCCGGCGGTCGACGCGGTGTTGAGGATGGCGCCGCCGCCCTGCTTGCGCATCACCGGCACGACATGCAACGCCGCAAGATAGATCGACTTCACGTTGACGGCGAAGACGCGGTCGAACACCGCTTCCTCGACGCCGAGCATGGGGCCGTTCCTGTGCGTCGTGCCGGCATTGTTGACCATGATGTCGATGCGCCCGAAGCGCGCCAGCGCGCGGTCGACGAGCCCGGCCATGGCGGCGTTGTCGGAAACGTCGGCGCGGACGTAGAGCGCGCTGCCCTGGCCTTGCGCCCGGTCGATCTCGGATGCGACGCGCTCGCCGCCGCCGTCGTTGATGTCGTTGACCACGAGCTTGGCGCCTTCCTCGGCGAAGCGCTTGGCGATGCCCTCGCCGAAGCCGGACCCCGCACCGGTGACGATCGCCACTTTGCCCTCGAGGCGCATGGGGCTTCCTCCGCTGGTTGTCAGGTCTCGGTCGTCAGTTCTCGGGTATCAGTCGCACGGGCGACTGACGACTGACAACTGGGAACTGACGACGGAGACCTGCGGCCTGGCGCCTAGACCAGGATGTCGACCAGCCGGCCGCGGCCGGTTGCGCCGGGCGAGGGGGCGGGGCGCGCCTGGTCCGATGCGGCTTTCTCGGCAGCGACGCTCGCCGGCTGCGGCGCTTGACGCGCTTGCAACATGGCGAGATTGGCGGCGGTGAGCGGGAGGGGCGGCGAAGGCGGACCCATGGGCGGGCGGAGAATGACAGCATTTTATGAAAGGACTCTTAAGCTGACCTAACCCTAACGGATACATATTGTTACAAAACCTCACAATTAATTACTTCATTCGGATCGGCCGACCGCCGAAGCTGCACGCGAAGAAGTCGAGGAATGCCGGCGCTGCGGCGACGCAAGGGGCCGCAATTTTGCATTGTCCGGAGCAGACGGCGGACTCGGCAGATCGATGGAGGGGCAGGTGGGGCGATTCGGCGGAGGAGCGGCTTGAATCTCCTGAGAGCATCGACCGGCGACGGCACCGTCGCGGCGGTCGCGCGCGGGCTGGCCATCGTCGATCATAGCCGGCTGCGCCGGGAATGCCTGCACCTGGCGCTGGTGCAACACAATCCGCATTGGCGGATCAGCGAGTTCGGCACCGCCGAGGAGCTGCTGCGCGGCGGCAACACGGGGGAGAGCGTCGATCTCGTCATCATCGGCGCGGCGACCGCCGAGCATGTCGACCTTGCCCAGCTTGGGCTCTTGCGCGAGAAGTTGCCGGACGCGCCGGTCGTGGTCGTGGCCGAGAACGGCGACCCGCATCGCGCGCGACAGGTGCTCTCTGCCGGGGCGCGGGGCTTCCTGCCGACCAGCCTCAGCCTCAAGGTGCTGATCGGAGCGCTCGATCTCGTGCTCGCCGGCGGCGTCTATGTGCCGTCTTCGCTGCTCGATGCGGCGGCACAGCGTCCCGCGGGCTGGGACGGCGCGGGTCGCCCGGTCGAGCCGTGGTCGGAGCTGACGCGCCGCCAGCGCGACGTGCTCGGGCTGATCTCGCAAGGCAAGTCGAACAAGCTCATCGCCGATGCGCTCTCGATGTCGGAGAGCACGGTCAAGGCGCATGTGAAGCAGATCATCAAGCGGCTGCACGTCTCCAATCGCACGCAGGCGGCGCTGATCGCCACCGGCCATGGTCCGTTTCCCGGCCCGTTCTCGCCGGCCGCCCTCAACGGCACCCATGTCGGCGACAGCGCGATGGCCAAATAGACTCGCAGGCAAATCGACGCCGCATCCCCCGCGGCGTGGATGGGGACCCGGCGCAGCCCCCCAGCGGCCGGGTCCCGCGCTTTGGCTCGAACGAGGCATGCGCGCGGACCGGCGGCGCATCCCTGGAATTTGCCTCTAAATAATAGTAAATATATTTAAAATTACTATAATTCATGAGTTGCGCAAATGACCCTCATCTTCATACAAACGCATGCATTGGAACGAACAGGGTACGCCGTCTCCCGCCCGCGCCGGCGGGCGGCAACCCTGCAGCGGCGTCGCCGAGCCGCGCGCCCCGCGCTTCTTGTCTCGGCCGGCACTGTCGCCGTAGATTGGTTTATCGGCGGCAAACAAAATCAGGCGGGATGAACCGCCGTCAGATCGGGAGCGAAGCCCTCATGTCCAGCACAACCGTGTTTCCCGTGCCCGAGGCGGTCGCCCGCACCGCCTGGATCGACGAAGCGCACTATGTCAGGCTCTATGAACAGTCGCTCCGGGAGCCCGACGGGTTCTGGCGCGAGCAAGCCAAGCGCCTGCACTGGATCAAGCCCTTCACCAAAGTGAAGAACGCGCGGTTCACCGGCGACGTCTCGATCAAATGGTTCGAGGACGGCACGCTCAACGTGTCGTACAACTGCATCGATCGGCATCTTGCCGAGCGTGCCGACCAGACGGCGATCCTGTGGGAGGGCGACAGCCCCGAGGAACATCGGCATGTGAGCTATGCCGAGCTCCACGACGGCGTCTGCCGCTTCGCCAATGTGTTGAAGTCGCGCGGCGTCAAGAAGGGCGACCGCGTGACCATTTACATGCCGATGATCCCCGAGGCGGCCGTCGCCATGCTCGCTTGCGCGCGCATCGGCGCCATCCATTCCGTGGTCTTCGGCGGCTTCTCGCCCGACAGCCTGGTCGGCCGCATCCAGGACTGCCGCTCCGACATCGTGATCACCGCCGATGAGGGCCTGCGCGGCGGTCGCAAGGTGCCGCTCAAGGCCAATACCGACGAGGCGCTGAGGCAATGCCCCGGGGTGAGGACGGTGATCGTCGTGCGCCGCACCGGCGGCGCCATCGGCTGGGTCGAGGGCCGCGACGTCTGGTACCACGAGGCGATGGCGGAGGCGGCGAAGGATTGCCCGCCGGCGGAGATGGGCGCCGAGGATCCGCTGTTCATCCTCTACACCTCGGGCTCGACGGGAAAGCCGAAAGGCGTGCTGCACACCACCGGCGGATACCTGCTCTTCGCCGCGATGACGCATCAATACGTCTTCGACTATCACGACGGCGACATCTATTGGTGCACGGCGGATGTCGGCTGGGTGACGGGGCACAGCTACGTCGTCTACGGGCCGCTCGCCAACGGCGCCACCACGGTGATGTTCGAGGGCGTGCCCAACTATCCCGACCCGTCGCGCTTCTGGCAGGTGATCGACAAGCACAAGATCAACATCTTCTACACCGCGCCCACCGCGATCCGCGCGCTGATGCGCGAGGGCGAGCATTTCGTCACCAGGACGTCGCGCAAATCGCTGAAGCTGCTGGCCACGGTGGGCGAGCCGATCAATCCCGAGGCCTGGCTGTGGTATCACCGCGTCGTCGGCGACGGCCGCTCGCCGATCGCCGATACCTGGTGGCAGACCGAGACCGGCGGAATCATGATCACGCCGCTGCCGGGGGCTACGCCGCTCAAGCCGGGCTCGGCGACGCGGCCGTTCTTCGGCGTCAAGCCGGTGCTGGTCGACAATGAAGGCAAGCAGCTCGAAGGTGCGGCGGAGGGCAATCTCTGCATCGCCGAGCCCTGGCCGGGGATGACGCGCACCGTCTTCGGCGACCACAAGCGCTTCGTCGAGACCTATTTCGCGACCTTCCCCGGCAAGTACTTCACCGGCGACGGCGCGCGGCGCGACGAGGACGATTACTACTGGATCACCGGCCGCGTCGACGACGTCATCAACGTCGCCGGCCATCGCCTCGGCACCGCCGAGGTCGAGAGCGCGCTGGTGGCGCATCAGAAGGTCGCCGAGGCGGCGGTGGTGGGCTATCCGCACGACGTGAAGGGCCAGGGCATCTACGCCTATGTCACCTTGAAGACGGGCTATGAGCCGAGCGAGGCGCTGCGCCAGGAGCTGGTCGGCTGGGTGCGCAAGCACATCAGCCCGATCGCCACGCCCGACCTGATCCAATGGGCGCCCAACCTGCCCAAGACGCGCAGCGGCAAGATCATGCGCCGCATCCTGCGCAAGATCGCGGCGAACGAGCACGGCCAGCTCGGCGACGTCTCGACGCTGGCCGATCCCGCGGTGGTGACCGACCTCGTCGAGAACCGGATGAACAGGGGCTAGGCACCATCCCGTCGGACAGGTCGCGGAGGCGCCATGACGATGCAGGAACCCCGCCCCATCCCGATTTCCGGCCTTGCCCATATCGGCGTTCGCGTGCACGACCTCGAGCGCTCGGTGCGTTTTTATGCGCTGCTGGGCTTCACCAAGACTGCGGGTCCGATCGGGCCGGAGCCGGTGGCCATCCTTGATCATCCCTCCGGGGTGGAGTTGAACCTCATCCTCAACGCGCCCGAGGCCGACACGCCGAACGTGCTCATGGACGTGCCGGAGAAGCGCCCGGGGATCACGCATTTTGCGCTGCTGTGCCCCGACATCGCGGCCGCCAAGGCGCGGCTCGAGGCGGCCGGCATCCCGCTCAGCGGCGGTCCCGTCCGCTTCGGACCCGGCGCCCAGGCGATCTTCGTGCGCGATCCCGACCGCAACGTGATCGAACTGCATCAGCGCGGCTGATCTCGCGGCGTAGGCCGCGCGATAGCGAGCACCGCTTTGCCGGCGCGCAAGGAGGAACGGCTATCCATGAGCTTGCGCTGGATTCACCACCATCCCGCGTATAGTCGGGGTATCGGGCAGTTGATTCTCATGTCCGTTTTCAAGGCCGAGGACGAGCGGCTCCGTTCGCTGTTGCCAGCGGTAGGGTCTGCAGGCTGCGCACGGCCGGGAGCGGCGGCGAGAGGCGACGGTTGATCAGACTCT
>Ga0187781_10000168_pt1 | contig 45214 bp, 41 predicted proteins | sample 0715_SJ02_MP02_2_FD_132447 | JGI IMG/M metagenome (GOLD analysis project Ga0187781, IMG submission 132447) | Tropical peat soil microbial communities from peatlands in Department of Meta, Colombia - 0715_SJ02_MP02_20_MG | ecosystem: Environmental > Terrestrial > Soil > Wetlands > Peat | place... | reverse complement strand
TTCACCGACAAGATGGGCAGCAACTTCCAGCACGTCGGCCTCATCCATCTGATGCTGCCGAATGCCCGCATCATTGATGTGCGGCGCGCACCGCTGGCCTGCTGCTTCGCCAACTTCAGGCAGCATTTCTACCGCGGCGCCTTGTTCAGTTACAGCCTCGAGGACCTCGGCCGCTGCTACCGTGACTATGTGGCTCTCATGGCGCACTTTGATGCGGTGCTGCCGGGGCGGGTCTATCGGGTCGACTACGAGAGCCTGGTGCGTGATCTCGAGGGCGAGGTGCGGCGTCTGCTCGCGCACTGCGGTCTGCCCTTCGAAGAGCAGACTCTGCGCTTTCATGAGACCCGCCGCGCGGTGCAGACCGTGAGCTCCGAGCAGGTGCGTCAGCCGCTCTATGCCGACGCGCTGGAGCAGTGGCGCAACTTCGAACCCTGGCTGGGGCCGCTCAAGGAGGCCCTCGGTGAGCTTGCCACGACCTCCCCGCGCCCGGCGGCAGCTCGCTGACCTCAGCCGAGCAGCGGCCGCAGTGGCGCAAGGTACGGCTCGTAATTGCGCCAGCGTCCGATGGAGCGGGTATTGATCTTCTGGCGCACCTGCCAGCGGCTGGCGGTGATGACCACGCGCTCGGTGCGGTGAAAATCCAGGCAGCGCGCATCCCAGGGGAGCCCTACGAACTTGAGGATCCGCCGCGTCCAGTATTCCTGCTCCCCGACCAGCGCCTCGTAGGGAACCTCGAGCAGTGCGGCCGCCGGAAGCACGGCGCGCCAGTGACGGGTGAGGCGCAGATACTCGCCGTAGTAATGCGCGAGGCTGTCGAGATCGTTCGCGTAGGGGTGCCGCTCCCCGAAGTTCTGAAAGTAGAGCGACAGGCAGGTGTCGAGCGGATGGCGTTGCACGTGCAGGATGCGCGCGTGCGGAAAGGCCGCGTGAATCAGTCCCGCGTACAGGAAATTCGCGGGCATCTTGTCGATCACGCGCAGCGCCTGGCCCGCGCGAGCGCCGATCAGCGCCAGATAGTCGCGCCCCAGTGCCGCCAGCGCACTCGCCCGGGCGGCACTGCCGGGCGCGCAGCCCGCGAACCGCTCCGCCGCGCGCTCCCAGAAGTTCACCTCTCCCGCCCCGACCGCCTGGCTGTGGGATGCGAGGATCTGCTCGATGAGTGTCGTGCCCGATCTCGGCATGCCGACCACGAATACCGGCAGCTCCGAAACGGACGCGCCGGAGTGACTCGCCGCGGCGAAGGCGGCGTCGAAGTTGCCGATGATCCCGTCGATGTACTGCGTGAGCTGCGCCCGGTCGTAGCGCGCCGCATGACGCTTGCTGAGCTCGTTCGCCTGGCGGTAGTGGCTGAACGCCTCGGAATACTCGCCGAGGTCGTCGTAGTACTTGCCGAGCGCATAGCGCAACCCCGTCTGATGCGCGAGCGGCAGGGGTTTCGCCAGCAAAGCCTCGACCCCCTCGAGCCAGGCGCCATCAGCCCGTGTCATGCGGCGCTGCGCGGCGATGCTGCAGTACACCGCGGGCGCATTGCTGTTTTGCGCCAGCGCGCGCTGAAACAGCTCCTGCGCCTTGACAAAATCGCCGCGGTCGGCATGCAGGTCGCCGAGCAGCGCGAGCGCGCCGACGTGTCCGGGATCGGCAGCGAGCAGGGCGCGGCAACTCGCCTCCGCCTCCGCGGCGCGATCCTCGAGGCGCAGTACCGTGGCGAGCCCGAGCTGCGCCTCCCGATCGTCCGGCTCGAGCTCGAGCGCGCGACGATAGCTCGAGCTCGCTTCTGCATGCTGCCCGAGCTCATGACGCGCGCCGGCGACGTAACGGTGGCTATCGGCGCGCTGCGGATCGAGCTCGAGAGCGCGGCTGTAGGCCGCGAGGGCCTCGCGCTGATCGCCGAGCTCGGTGAGCGCGTTGCCGAGGTGGTGCAGCGCCTGCAGGAAGCGCGGGTTCAGCTGCAGCGCCTGGCGGAAGCTCGCGACCGCCTCCGTGGTTCGTCCGAGAGCGGCCAGCACCAGTCCCTGGTTGTTGTGCGCGTGACTCGAGGAAGGGTCGAGCGCCAGCGAGCGCTGGCTGCACTTCAGAGCCTCCTCGAGCTCACCGAGCTGCCGCAGCGCATTGGCGAGGTTCGCGTTGAGCTCGGCGTCGTTCGGGTTGAATGCGAGCGCCTGGCGGTAGCAGCCGACGGCGCGGCTGCAATCGCCGAGCTCCTGCAGGGCATTCCCCAGATTGTTGTGGGCCTCGGGCAGATGCGGGTTGCGCCCGAGGACACGCTCGTAGAGCGGCACCGCTTCGCGCGCTCGTCCGAGTGCGCACAGGCAATCGGCGGCGGCCATCGTTACCGGCAGGTCGTGGGGCTCGATCTCGAGCATGCGCTCGAAGCTCGCGAGTGCCTCGGCGAACCGCCCCTGCTCCTTGAGCACCGCGCCGAGGTTGCGCTGCGCCTCGGCATCCGCAGGCAGAAGCTCGGCCGCCCTGCGCAGCGCCGGCAGCCCGTCACGCCCCTGCTGCGCGCGCGCCACGCCGAGAATCTTCCAGAGCGTGCCCGAGGCTCCGTCACGCTCGAGGAGCCTCGCAGCCCAGCTCTCGGCCTCTGCGAACCGCCCCTGGCGCACCATGGCGCCGAGCGTGGTGAGGTCCGGCTCGGGCTGCGCGACGGGCGCGACGGCCGGCGCCGCGCCCAGGCCCGTCTGTGCCGTCTCGGCCGCCGGCGCCGTCAGGGCGCCGCAGCAGTGTTTGAATTTCCGGCCGCTGCCGCACGGGCAGGGATCGTTGCGACTGGTTCTCAGGGCAGGAGCTCAGTTGGCCGGGTCGCGCTTCAGCGGCTGCAGCTTGTAGGCGAGGGTGTATCGCGATACATAGCAGATGCGGTTGGGTGGACGTCCCACATGGGGCAGGCTGCCGTCGAACAGCACGAGTCTCCCCGGCCGCGGACTCACCGCCACCTGCGCGTCCATGCTCGAGTCGAAGAACAGCGTTTCACCGCCCCATTCGGGGTTCCATTCCGGGGTGATGAACCACAGGGCGGTCAGCTCCCCGGCACCTGGCGCACAGTCTGTGTGGGTGAACAGCATGTCGCCATACGCGGCATGGTTGCAGTAACAGCGGTAAATCCGGTGCGCGGTCTGGCCGGCGAACTCCTCCGCAGCCGCGAGGGTGGGTTGATAAACCGGCAGCTGGGTGGCGGCGTCAATGGATATGGTGAGCACCCAGTGGAGAAAGGCCCGGGTATCCGGGCGCGCGAATTCGGTCCGTGTAAATGGCCCGTTTTGCAGTGCCGCCGTCAGCCCGTGCAGATCGTTCGCTTTCAGCAGCCCGTCGTAGACCCGCACTTCCCGCCCGTCGATGGAATGCCGTCGTGTGGCTTTCACGACTGTTCAGGATATCGCGAGTCTCGACGACTGTCTTGCACGCGGCGCGCCAGCTCGGCCTGGATCGTCGCGAACGCGCCCTCCCAGTCACCGTGGCGGGGCTGGCGAAACAGCCGCATGCCCGGATACCAGGGACTGTCCGTGCGCTCGAGGAGCCAGCGCCACTCGGGCACGAACTTGAGTGCGACCCACACCGGACGCCCGAGTGCCCCGGCCAGGTGCGCGAGCGCGGTATCGCAGGTGATCAGGAGATCCAGGTGCTCGATGAGCGCCGCACTGTCGAGAAACGCCTGCGGACCTGCGTCGAACTCCTCACCCGCAAGCTCGAGCGGGATCGCACTCGAGTCGCGCTGCAGCTGCTCGACTCCGGCCCCCTTCTGCAGGCTGATGAGCCGGACGCCCGGAACCTGCGCCAGGGCGCCGAACATCGCGAGCGGCACCGACCTGCCGACGTCGATGCGGCGGCGGCTGCCCTGCCAGGCGATGCCTACCTTGAAGCCTCCGGGCCCGAGCCGCTCGCGCCAGTGCGCCACGCGGCGCGGCTCGGCCGCGAGATACGGCACGGCGGCCGGGACGCTCGAGAGCGTCGTGCCGAAGGCGAGCGGCAGGCTGAGGAGCGCACATTGATAGTCGCACTGCGGAGACTCCTCGTCCGCGCCGATGAGGCGGATGCCTGCGCCGAGGCTCGCGAGCAGCGCAGTGAGCTGCGGCTGGACGCGCAGGACGACGCCGGCCCCACGCCCCTCGAGGAGCGACGCGTACCGGCAGAACTGCAGCGTGTCGCCCAGGCCATGATCGGCATAGACGAGCAGCGTCCGGCCGGCGAGCTCCTGCGTGCCGTCCCAGACGGGAGCCGGGAGTGGCGGCGCGGCAGCATCCTTGAGCCGCTTGCGGGACTCGTAGAGTGGCAGCCCGTGCACGAAATCCCCGCCGAGCAGCAGGCACACGCTCTTGTTGAATTGCGCCTGGGCGTAATCGGGATCGAGCCCGAGCGCGCGATCGTAGCTCTCGATGGCCTCGGTGAGGCGCTCGAGGTCGAGCAGGGCGTTGCCGCGCTGGCAGTGACTCGCCGCCGCGTCCGGTGCCTCGAGCAACGCCCGCTCGTACTCGATGAGCGCCTCGCCCGGACGGTCCAGGTCGCGCAGCGCGTTGCCTAAATTGCCATGCACGCCACGCAGCCCGGGCTGCAGCTCGAGCGCACGGCTGCAGCTCTCGAGCGCCGCGCCGGGCTGGCCGAGCTCGCATTGCACGGTGGCGAGGTTGTTGTGGGTCTCGGCGAGCCGCGGCTCGAGTGTCAGGGCGCGCTGGTAACTCGCCGCCGCCTCGGGCAGGGCGCCGAGCGCCTGCAGCACCAGCCCGCGATTGTTGTGGGCCGCCGGCAGCTGCGGCTCGAGCCTGAGGGCGCCTTCGTAGCTCGCCAGGGCCTCGGGCAGGCGCTGCAGGCGCCGCAGCGCGTTGCCACGGCTGTTCAGCAGCTCCGCGGACTGCGGTGCGAGCGCAAGCGCTGCCTCGAAGCTCGAGAGCGCCTCCTCGAGCCGCTTGAGGTGCATGAGAGTCATGCCGCGGCCGTGGTGTGCCTCGACGCAGTCCGGTTGCAGCGCGAGCGCCGCCTCGAAGCTCGAGAGCGCCGCCGGCAGGCGGCGCAGCGCGAGACGCGCGCCGCCGAGATTCAGGTGCACGCGCCAGTCGGCGGGATCCTGCCGCAGCACTTCGGTGTAGACGCGCTCCGCCTCGGCGAGCTCGCCGGCGCGATGCAGCGCCATGCCACGCTCGCGCAGCGCCTCGACCGTCATCCGCTTACCGCCCGCAGGAGCGCTGCCAGTCGTGCGGCTTCGCCCCCGGGTTGTGCCAGCCGCACGGCCCCTGCAGCAGCCGCTCGGCCTGCGGCGGCCCCCAGCTCGCCGGCGCGTACTCGATCGGGGGCGTCGTGACCTTGAGCAGCGGATCGACGATCGCCCACGCCGCCTCGACCTCGTCCTGGCGCGCGAAGTGGGAGGTGTCGCCGATCAGGGCGGCGCCAATCAGCACCGCGTACGGATCCATATCGTCGCCCGGCTGCTCGGCTACGTAGAGCTCGACGTCGCGCCCGGTCATCACCGGGCCCGGCTTCTTGGTATGCGCACCGATCGCGATCGCGACGTCGGGACCCACGCGGAAGCGCAGATGGTTGGGCTGCTCGGGACCCAGTTCGCCGAACACTCGTGCCGGCGGCGCTCGCAGCTCCACCACTACCTCGGTCGCCGTCACCGGCAGGCGCTTGCCGGCGCGCAGGTAGAACGGCACGCCGCTCCAGCGCCACGAATCGATGTGCAGGGTGAGGGCGGCATAGGTCTCGACGCGCGAGTCGGGCGCGACGCCCGGCTCGTCGCGATAGCCGACGAACTGGCCGCGCACCAGCTCGGCTGGATTCGCCGGACGGATCGCCTTCAGCACCTTGACCTTCTCGTCGCGCAGCGACTCGCCCTCGGTATTGACCGGCGGCTCCATGGCGAGCAGCGCCACGATCTGCATCAGGTGGTTCTGCATCACGTCGCGGATCGCGCCCGCCTCCTCGTAGAAGCGGCCGCGGCCGGCGACGCCGAGCGTCTCGGCCATGGTGATCTGCACGCTCGCGACGAAGTTGCGATTCAGCACCGGCTCGAGAAAGGAGTTGGCGAAGCGGAAGTACAGGATGTTCTGCACCGCCTCCTTGCCGAGATAGTGATCGATGCGAAAGATGCTCGACTCGGGGAAGTGGGCGTGCAGCGTCGCGTTCAGCTGCTGCGCCGAGGCCAGGTCGCGTCCGAAGGGCTTCTCCACCACGATGCGCGCGCCCTGCGCGCAGGTCGAGGCGCTCAGGTGCTCGGCAACCACCGCGAACATGCTGGGCGGGATCGCGAGGTAATGCAGCGGGCGGCGGGCGTCGCCGAGCGCGCTGCGCAGTGCCTCGAACGTCGGGCGCGCGTTGTAGTCGCCATCGACGTAGCGCAACAGACCCATGAAGCGCGCCTGCACCGCCTCGTCGGCGCCCGGCACGAAGGCCTCGAGGCTGTCGTGCACCCGCGCGGCAAACTGCTCGAGCTTCCAGCCCTGGCGCGCCACGCCGATCACCGGCACGTTGAGGATGCCGCGCCGGACCAGCTGGTAGAGCGCCGGGTAGATCTTCCGATAGCACAGGTCGCCGGTCGCCCCGAACAGCACGACGGCATCGCAGTCACGACGTTCCATGGCAACTCCGCTCTTCAGCGCGCTCAGCCGCTCTTCTCGAGGTGGCCTCCGAAGCCGAGGCGCATCGCCGACAGCACCTTGTCGGCGAATTCGCCGCGGCCGCGCGAGTCGAAGCGCGAGTAGAGCGCCGCGCTCAGCACGTTCGCGGGCACGCCGACGTCGATGGCGGCCTGCACCGTCCAGCGTCCCTCGCCCGAATCGGCGACCTGTCCGGCGAAACTCCCGAGCTGCCCGTCGCGCGCCAGCGCCGCCGCCGTGAGATCGAGCAGCCGCGAGGCGACGATGCTGCCGTGCCGCCACACTTCGGCGACCGCCGCGAGGTCGAGCCGGTACTGATAGAAGCGCGGATTGGCGAGCGGCGCGGTCTCGGCATCCGTCTCGGCCGCATGCAGCCCCGCGTCGGCGTGCGCCAGCAGGTTCAGCCCCTGCGTAGGCGGCCATCAGCCCATACTCGATGCCGTTGTGAACCATCTTGACGAAATGTCCGGCGCCGTGCGGCCCGCAGTGAAGGTAGCCGAGCGCGGCCGCAGCGAGTCCGGCCGCGCGGCCGGCGGCGCTGCCCGCGGGCAGCCGCCCGCCCGGCGCGAGCGTGGCGAACACCGGTTCGACCCGCGCGACGATCTCGGGTTCGCCGCCGATCATGAGGCAATATCCCTGCTCGAGCCCGAGCACGCCGCCGCTCGTGCCGACGTCGAGATAGTGGATGCCGGCGGCGCTGAGCTCGGCGGCGCGCCGGATGTCGTCCTGGTAGTTGGAATTGCCGCCGTCGATCAGCACGTCGCCCGAGGCGAGCATCGGGCCGAGCTCGGCGATCACCCCATCGACGACCGCCGCCGGCAGCATGATCCAGATGGCGCGCGGGGTCTCGAGCGAGCCCACCAGCTCCCGGAGTGAACGCGCGCCGCGCGCCCCGGAGGCCTCGACGGCCGCCACCGAGGCGGCGGAGCGGTCGTAGGCCACGCAGTCGTGCCCGCCCTGGGCGAGGCGCCGCACCATGTTCGAGCCCATGCGCCCGAGTCCGATCATCCCGATCTGCATCGCTCTCCTCCAGCGCAGCCGGCGAAAGTCACGCCTTTCGCCGGCGGCAACGAAGCTGATGTCCGGCGAAATCGCTTCCTGCGATTTCGCCCAATGAACTAATTCGGAACGCGCTTGATCTGCGCTCCGAGCTGGGCGAGCTTCTCCTCGATCGCCTCGTAACCGCGATCGATGTGATAGATGCGCTCGACGTCGGTGCGCCCCTCCGCCACCAGCCCCGCCAGCACCAGGCTCGCCGAGGCGCGCAGGTCGGTGGCCATCACCGGCGCGGCGGTCAGCTTCTCCACACCGTGGATGATGGCGGTGTTGCCCTCGAGCCGGATCTCCGCGCCCATGCGGCGCATCTCCAGCATGTGCATGAAGCGGTTCTCGAAGATGGTCTCGGTGATCGTGCCGACGCCGTGCGCCACGGTGTTGAGCGCGGCGAACTGCGCCTGCATGTCGGTCGGAAACGCCGGATAGGGCGCGGTGCGCACGTCGACCGCCTTCAACTGGCGGCCACGCATGTCGACCTCGATCCAGTTGTCGCCGACACCGACCTTCGCGCCCGCCTCCTCGAGCTTGGCGAGCACCGCGTCGAGGTGATCGGGGCGCGTGCTCTTCACGCGCACGTGGCCGCGCGTAATGGCCCCGGCGACCAGGTAAGTGCCGCTCTCGATGCGGTCGGGCAGCACTTCGTAAGTCGTACCGTGCAGCCGCTCGACGCCGTGCACCACGATCTTGTCGGTGCCGGCCCCGTGGATGGTCGCGCCCATCGCGATGAGGAAGTTGGCGAGATCGACGACCTCGGGCTCGCGCGCCGCGTTCTCGATGACCGTCTCGCCCTCGGCGAGCGTCGCCGCCATCATCAGGTTCTCGGTGCCGGTCACCGTCACGGTGTCGAGCACCAGCCGCGCGCCCTTCAGGCGCGAGGCGCGCGCGCGGATATAGCCGCCCTCGATGGTGATGTCGGCGCCCATCGCCTGCAGCCCCGCCACGTGGATGTTGACCGGGCGCGCGCCGATCGCGCAGCCGCCCGGGAGCGAGACGTCGGCGCGCCCGTGGCGCGCCACCAGGGGCCCCAGCACCAGGATCGAGGCGCGCATGGTCTTCACCAGGTCGTAAGGCGCGAAGCACTCGCGCACCGTCGAGCCGTCGACCTCGATGCGCATGCGCTCGTCGATCGTGACGGTGGCGCCCATCCTGCCGAGGAGCTCGACGGTGGTGGTGACGTCCTTGAGGTGCGGCACGTTGGCGACCACCACCGGATCGTCCGCGAGCAGCGCCCCGGCGAGGATCGGCAGCGTGGCGTTCTTGGCGCCGGAGATGCGCACCTCGCCTTCGAGGGCGGTGCCGCCCTGGATCTGGAGCTTATCCATGTCTATTGGGCGAAAGTCGCCTGCGGCGCTTTCGCCAGCCAACCTCCCGACGTACTCGCGCACGCGGGCAAAAAGCGTCGTTTTTGCCCGCGAACAGCAGGCCGGTTGATGCACTTCACTTGTTCAGCCCTGCAGCGCCTCGTCCGGGGTCAACGCCTCGATCGACAGCGCATGGATCTCGCGCCCCATGAGCTCGCCGAGCGCTCGGTAGACGAGCTGGTGCCGGGCGAGGCTGCGCTTCCCGGCGAACTCACGCGCGACCACGCGTGCGGCAAAGTGGGTCTGGTCGTCGGACCGCACCTCGACCTGCGCGCCGGGCAGTCCCGCGCGGATCAGCCGTGCGACTTCATCGACACTCATCATCGGCGGTCCTCATTCATCGTCTGGCGAAGTAGCGCGTCCCGGGCAGTCCCTCGAAATCGGCGTCCTGCGTCCAGAGGATGGCGGCGTGGCGTTGGGCGGTGGCGAACATGATGCTGTCTGCCATCGCTATTCCCCGATCGATCGAGATGCGCGCGGCGGCGAGCGCCGTGGCCCGGTCGAGATCGACCACCTTCCCCTGCTCCATCACCGCCACGGCTCTGAGCCCCTCATCGTCACCGCGCTGCTGCGCGATGCGCTTGAATACCTCGAACAGAGTCAATGCCGGCACGACGAGTGAACGAGTGGCTTCGATGGGCTTGGCGAATTCTCCGGCGTTCGGCCCGTCCGCGAAATACTCGAGCCAGGCGGAAGAATCCACCACGTTCATCATACGCGATCCGGGTCGCGTGGAATGTCGGTCGCAATGCCCTTCAGGGACCCGCGGCTGGCCCGCACGGATCTCACCGGCACGAGCTCGATGCGGCCGCGATACTCGATCGCGTGCAGCTTCTCGCCCGGCTTGATGCCGAGTGCCTCGCGTATGATCCGCGGGATCACGATCTGGAACTTGGACGAAACTGTGATCGTTGTCATACGTCAGTCCTATCGATTGATGAATTGTAAGACGGTCGGCGCTGGCGGTGCAAATGGAACCGGGCGTCACCATGCGGGGCGCCTATAATGAGACACATGAAGGCGCATCCCGCCGGGCAGAAGGCCGGCAGAGACCCGGACGACGAGCAGCTCATCGGCTCCGCGCACCGGGCCCTCGCCATCGAGGCGCGGGCGCTCGGGGCGCTCGGTGGCCGCGTCGGCGCGGCATTCGCACAGGCCTGCCGCCTGTGCCTCGCCTGCCAGGGCCGGGTGGTCGTGACCGGAATGGGGAAGTCCGGGCACATCGCCGGCAAGATCGCCGCGACGCTCGCCAGCACCGGCACCCCCGCGTTTTTCCTGCACCCCGCCGAGGCCGGCCACGGGGACCTCGGCATGATCACCCGCAGCGACCTGGTCCTCGCGTTGTCCAACTCCGGTGAGACGCCCGAAGTGGTGGCGCTGCTGCCGGCCCTGAAGCGTCTCGGCGTGCCGCTCATCATGATGACCGGCAGGAGCGACTCGACGCTCGCCCAGGCGGCGAACGTCGCGCTCGATGTCGCGGTGGACGAGGAGGCCTGTCCGCTCAACCTGGCGCCGACCGCGAGCACCACCGCCACCCTCGCCATGGGAGATGCGCTCGCGGTCGCGCTGCTGGAAGCGCGCGGTTTCACGGCCCAGGACTTCGCCCGTTCCCATCCGGGCGGAAGCCTCGGGCGGCAGCTCCTGCTGCACGTCGAGGACCTGATGCGCACCGGGGCGGCGCTGCCGCGCGTGCTGCCCACGGCGCCCTTGAGCGCCGGGCTGCTCGAGATGTCCGCCAAGGGTCTCGGCATGACCGTAGTCGTCGACGCCGACGAGCGCGTCCTCGGGGTATTTACCGACGGCGACCTGCGCCGCGCGCTCGAGGCGCAGATCGACGTGCACACCACCACCATGGGCGCGGTCATGACGCCGGGCCCGAAGACCATCGGCCCGCGCGAGCTCGCCGCCGAAGCGGTGCATCTGATGGAGCTGTATCGAATCACGGCTCTGCCGGTGGCCGATGCGGCCGGCCGCCTGGTCGGCGCGTTGAACGTGCACGACCTGTTCCGTGCGCGCGTGATGTGAGGCGCTCGCCTACGTGCGAAGGCTAAGAGCGATCCGCTTGCTGGTGCTCGACGTGGACGGAGTGCTGACGGACGGGCGGCTGTACTTCGGGCCGCGCGGCGAGGCTCTCAAGGTGTTCGACGTGCGTGACGGTTACGGGCTGGTCGCCCTGCGGCGCGCCGGCGTCGAAGTCGCCGTGATTTCCGGGCGGCGCTCGGCGGCCGTCAGCGCCCGCTGCCGCGAGCTCGGGGTGCGCCACGTCTATCAGGGCGTAGCGCACAAGCTCGCCGTGTTCGAGCGGCTGCGGGCGCGCCTCAAGCTCGCGCCCGGCGCGTGCGCCTGTGTGGGCGATGACCTCCCGGATCTGCCGCTCATGAACGCCGTGGCGCTGCCCTTCGCGGTCGCGGATGCGCATCCGGCGGCGCGGCGCGCCGCCGCCGTCGTGACCCGCAAGGGCGGCGGGCGTGGCGCGGTGCGCGAGGTCTGCGATCGGCTGCTCGCCGCCCGCAGCAAGCGCGCGGCTGCGACGAGGCGGTAGGTGATGCTCTACCGGGCGGTTGCACTGCTCGCGGGTCTGGTGCTGGTCGTGGGCCTGGTGCTGCTGTCGGGGTCGCAGCGCGAGGCCGTCGTGCCGAGCGCCGCCGGAGCGGTGGCGCACGATCCGGGATACGCAGCGCTCGGCGCCCGCATGGTGCAGACCGGGGCCGACGGTCAGCCGCTCTACTCGCTCGACGCCGCGCGCATCAGCCAGCAGCCCGATGTGGGTACGGTGCAGCTGACGCAGGTGCAGATGGGCTTTCGCGCAGCCAGCGGCCAGCAGTGGACGGCGCGCGCCGAGCGGGGCGAGCTCGGTCAGGACACCGGCGTCGTGCAGCTCGACGGCGATGTGCACGTGAACGGAGCTCTCCCCGGCAGCGAGGATCAGGCCGAGATCACCACCGAGCACCTCGCCTTCGATACGCGCGCGCAGGTGGTCACGACCCCCGATCCCGTTACGCTCACCATGGCGGGCCGCGAGCTGCATGCCAGGGGGCTGGTGGCGCGCTTGAAGGAGGGTCACGTGCAGCTAGAATCGGCCGTCCATGGCTCGTATCTGCCGTAACCCCGCTGTCCTGCTGCTCGCCGTGGCGTTGCCGGCGCTCGGCGTCCGCGCGGCGGACGCCATTCCCGACTTCAGCGGGCTGCCGGTGTCGCTCGACGCCGCCTCCTCTGAGATCGACGCCCGCACCAATGCGCTGGTGTTCAGGAGCGTCGTGATCTCCCAGGGTGGGATGCGCGTGCAGGCTGACCACGCGCACGCCACGGGGCTCAACTTCGCCAACAGCCGCTGGGATTTCGAGGGCAATGTGCGCATCGACGCCGAGCAGCATGGCAACCTGCGCTCCGATCAGGCCGTGGTCGAGTTCAAGGACAATCACATCGCGCGCGCCACGATCACCGGCAAGCCCGCCGAGTTCGAGCAGAAGCGCGCCAACGACCAGATCGCCCGCGGCCACGCCGACCAGATTCTTTACGACGTGAGCGACGGCACGGTGAAGCTCAGGGACGATGCCTGGCTGTCCGACGGGCAGAACGAGATTTCGGGCCCGCTGCTGGTCTACAACATCCGCGAGCAGCACATCCAGGCGGTCGCCGCGCCGGACGCCGCCGCCGGGAGCGATCAGCGCGTGCACATCAGCATCACGCCACACGCCGCGGGCACCGCCAAGCCGGAAGCCGTGAGGCCCGAGGCCCCCAAACCCGACGCCGCCAGGCCCGATGGGGCCAAACCTCAGCCGAAGCAGCCCGCGGCGGCGCCCGAGTCCGCCCCGAAATCATGACGGTGCTTCGGGCCACGGGCCTCGCCAAGAGCTACAAGTCCCGCCCGGTGGTCCGCGATCTGTCGCTCGAGCTCGAAAACGGTGAGGTGGTGGGCCTGCTCGGGCCCAACGGTGCCGGCAAGACCACGGCCTTCTACATGATCGTGGGGCTCATCCCCTGCGACGCCGGCCGCATTTATCTCGGCGAGCAGGACGTCACGCTGCTGCCCATGCACCGCCGCGCGCAGCTCGGCCTCGGCTACCTGCCGCAGGAAGCCTCCGTGTTCCGCAAGCTCTCGGTCGAGGACAACGTGCTCGCCATTCTCGAGACGCGCACCGACCTCGAGCGGGCGGCACGCGAGGAGCGGCTCGAGCAGCTGCTCGAGGAGCTGCGGATCGGGCACGTGCGCCGCACGCTCGGCATCTCCCTCTCCGGCGGCGAGCGGCGGCGGGTGGAGATCGCCCGGGCGCTCGCGGCTGAGCCCCGCTTCATGCTGCTCGATGAGCCCTTCGCCGGCGTCGACCCCCTGTCGGTCCTCGACATCCAGCGCATCATCCGGGAGCTGACGCACCGCGGAATCGGCGTGCTGATCACTGACCATAACGTGCGTGAGACGCTCGGCGTCTGCGGCCGGGCTTACATCGTCAATCAAGGCACGGTGATTGCATCCGGAAGTGCCGAAGAAGTCCTTGCCAACAGCCAAGTCCGTGAGGTGTACTTGGGTGAAACGTTCCGGCTCTGAGGCTTCCCCGGATCGAACGCACAGATAAACCTTATTTTTCAGTCAGTTACGAAATGGTATCCGGGGGCTAGGACGCCCCGGCTCTTTCACAAGGCACCATGCTGAAACCCTCACTGCAGCTGAAGCTTGGTCAGCAACTGACCATGACTCCACAGCTGCAGCAGGCCATCCGGCTCCTGCAGCTGCCCGCGCTCGAGCTCCAGGCCCATATCCGCGAGCTGCTCGAGAAGAACGTGATGCTCGAGCCGCTCGAGGAGAACGAAGGCACGGGCACGTTCGAGGTCGTCGCCCTCGCGGAATCGCAGCAGCCGCCGCCCGAGATCCGCCGCGAGAGCACCGTCGAGGTGCTGGACGAGCCCTGGAGCCAGCAGAACACGGGTCCCGCCGATACGCCCTGGAGCGGCGAGGACGATGAGCGGCAGCAGGACTACGCCGACGACGAGGGCCAGTCGCTGCAGGAGCATCTGCTCTGGCAGCTCGAGCTCGCCAAGCTCGCGCCGCGCGAGCTCGCGATCGCGAGCGCGATCGTCGATGCGATCAGCGATGACGGCTACCTCACCGAGCCGCTCGAGGAGATCGCACAGACCCTGCGCCCCGAGGTGGAGGCCACCGCCGAGGAAGTGCAGGCGGTCCTCGAGCGCGTGCAGGCTCTCGATCCGGCCGGGGTCGGCGCCCGCTCGGTGGGTGAGTGCATCGAGCTGCAGCTGCGGCAACTCGACCCCGCCACGCCGGGCTTCGAGACCGCGCTCAAGATCGCCCGTCATCACCTGGAGCTGGTGGCCGAGCGTGAGCTGTCGCTGCTGAAGCGCGAGCTGCGCGCCACCGAGGAGGAGATCGCAAGCGCGCTCGCCCTGGTGCGCTCGTGCCATCCGCGTCCGGGCGCCACCGTGAGCGCCGGCAAGGCGCAGTACGTGGTGCCGGACGTGTTCGTGCGCCGCACCGACCACGGCTGGGGCGTCGAGATCAACCCGGCGACGCTGCCGCGCGTGCGCCTCAACCAGGGCTACGCCAGCCTGATCGGCCGCAACGCCAGCCACGCCAGCATGCGCGCGCAGCTGCAGGAGGCGCGCTGGCTGCTGAAGAGCCTGGAGATCCGCCACGAGACGCTCATCAAGGTGGCCCGCTCGATCGTCGAGCGCCAGACCGCCTTCCTCGAGCACGGCGAGGAGCACATGCGGCCGATGATCCTGCGGGACATCGCCGAGGCGGTGGCGATGCACGAGTCGACCATCTCGCGCGTGACCTCGGGCAAGTACATGCACACGCCGCGCGGAGTGTTCGAGCTGCGCTATTTCTTCTCGAGCCAGGTGGAGGGAGCGGACGGCTCCGGCACCTCCTCGACCGCGATCCGCGCCAAGATCCGCAAGCTCGTCAAGGAAGAGGATCCGGAAAACCCCCTGAACGACGGCCGCATCGCCCAGCTGCTCTCCGGTGAAGGCATCTCGGTGGCGCGCCGCACCGTCGCCAAGTACCGCGAGGCCATGGGGATCCCCGCCTCCAGCGAGCGCCGGCGCGCCGCAACGAACCTTTGAGGTATTTGAGACCCATTCAAGAGCGGAAGAAACCACCAACAGGAGACGGACCATGCAGCTCAACGTCACGGGGCATCACGTCGAAGTCACTCCATCGCTGCGCGGCTATGTGGCGAAGAAGCTTCAGCGGATCGGCCGGCATTTCGACCGTGTCATCGACGTGCACTGTGTGCTGACGGTGGAGAAGCTGCGACAGAAGGCCGAGGCGACCTTGCATGTGAGCGGCAATGCCATCCACGCCCGCGCCACCGAGGAGGACATGTACGCGGCCATCGACCTGCTGGCCGACAAGCTCGATCGCTCCATCAAGAAGCACAAGGAAAAACGCGCCCATACCCGCACGGTGCGCACGCCGCGCTCCTGAAGCGCGTCCGCCGCGCTTAGCAAGCAGCGCGCCGGAGGGATAACATACCCCGGTGCGCATCGTCATTCTGAGCGGCTTGTCCGGGTCCGGGAAGAGCGTCGCCCTGCACATGCTCGAGGACCTGGGGTTCTACTGCATCGACAATATCCCGGCCGCGCTCCTCAAGCCCTTCATCTCCTTCACGGTACGCAGTCCCGAGTCCACCTACGAGCGCACCGCCATCGGCCTCGACGCGCGCAACACCGCCGCCGAGGTCGCCAGCGTTCCACAGCTGATCGACGAGCTGAAGCGCAGCGGGCTTGCGGTCGAGGTGATCTTCCTCATCGCCAGCGAGGACGAGCTGCTGCGGCGCTTCGCCGAAACGCGGCGCCGCCATCCCTTGAGCACCGGGGACGTCGATCTGCGCCAGGCGATGGAGCTCGAGCGGGCGTTGCTCGAGCCGGTGGTGTCGGCCGCCGACCTGGTGATCGACACCTCGCGCATGGGCGTGCACGCGCTGCGCGAGATCATCCACCAGCGCGTCGAGCAGCGCGCCGCCGAGCGGCTGTCGATCACCTTCGAGTCGTTCGGCTACAAGGACGGCATCCCCGGGGATGCCGACTTCGTCTTCGACGCGCGTGCGCTGCCGAACCCGTATTGGGAGCCGGGCCTGCGCAACCTCACCGGCCGCGACACCGAGGTGGTGCGCTTCCTCGAGACGCGCACCGACGTCGCCAGGCTGATCGCGGACATCTCCGGCTTCGTGCGCGCCCGGGTGCCCGAGTACCGGGCGAGCAACCGCGGCTATCTCACCGTCGCCGTGGGCTGCACCGGCGGGCAGCACCGCTCGGTCTACATCGTGGACCGGCTCGCGCAGGACTTCGGCGCCGAGTTCCCGAACGTCACCGCGCGGCACAGCGGCCTGCCGGACTCCGGCATGTTCCGGGTACAACCGCGAGCGGTAGCGGGATAGTTCCCGCTATTCAGCAGGCCGCTCGGGGGCATCCGGCGCCAATTCGAGGAACCCTATCTCCACCAGTTTCCCGGCGAGTGACAGCCGCACGTCGTCGGCGATCTCGCCCGGGATGTCGCGCACCCGGAATCTAGGCGTGTTCACCATGAAAAGGAGGCTCTGCTCGGCGCCGCGGTGGATGTAGAGGTGGCCGCCCGGATGGCTGAAGTCGATCTTCTCCGGGCTGGCGGTGAGGTGGCAGAACGCGACGTCGGTATGGGTGAGCTCGCTGTCGAGATCGAGGGGCGGCGGCGCGGACGGCGCCGGCAGGGCCGCGAGCCGGGCGACCACCCTCGAGGAGCGGTGTTGCAGCGCCGCCGCGAGGAAGCCCGGGGTCCGGCACGCGGCGCGCAGCCGCTCGACCCCATCGAGCACCGGGCCGGCGAGCCGCTCGACGCCTACGCCCCGCAGCTGATACGCGAGCCGGCCGCCGACCGTGGCGCGCAGCGCCGGGTCGACGTCCGAGAGCTGATCGAGGGCGGCGATGAGTGCCTCGCGCAGCGTCAGCGGCGTGAAGCCGATCGACAGGTGCAGCGACTCGGCGTCCGAGGTCACGCTGTGGAGCGTGCCGCGCGGCAAATAGACGACATCCCCCGGGTGCACGTCGAAGCTCGAATGGTCCCCGAGCTCGACGCTGTCGGCCGCTATGCCCCTCCAGGTGTTGGGCAGGTCGGAGGAATTCGCGACATACCAGCGCTTCTCGCCGAGCAGCTGCACCACGATCAGGTCGTGGTCGTCGTAGTGGACCGGGGCGCGCATGCCGGCCCGGCTCCAGAAGGCCGAGGTGGTCACCGGCTGGTGCAGCATGAGCTCGAGCGCACGCGCCAGCCGATCGAGCCGCGGCCACAGTGGCCGCAGCTCCGGAAACCGCACCGAGTAGTTGCGCGCGTGAAACTCCTCGATCCGCGCCCGGAAGTCCGCCGCGTCCGCCACCCCCTCGAGCGAGGGCGCGGGACCCGAGGGGTTGGCGGAGTGAAAGGTGAGCTTGGGCGCGAGGTGGAAGGCCTCGATCAGCACCGCCCGCGGGTCCGGCCCGAGCAGCGCCAGACGCTCGGTGGCACCGGCACCGTCGATGCGGCAAAAGCCGCCGCTCAGAGTCTTGTCGAGAAACTCATCGAGCGTGAGCGGCGCGAGCAGCTGCTGCAGCGTGCGCTGGGCCTCTGGGAATAGCATGCAGAGGCGATTGTCGAAGGCTTCAGGTCGCCTGCGCAACTCCGGCTGCGGTCAGCATCGCGGGCAGCCGCGCCCCGCTCATGAAGGCGACCAGCGCCGAGCGCGCCTCCATGGCGTCGCGATAGCCGAGCTCGATGAGCGCGCGCGTGTAGCCGGCTTCGAAGATCAGGTAGCTCGCCAGCTGCGACCCGGAGGCGTCGCGTCCGCCGATCACCCGCAACAGCGCCCGCAGCCCGCGCGGTATCTCGGCGATGTGGCGCGCGGCGATCTCGCGCGGGTCGACGCTCGGGGCGAGCATCAGCGTCTCGACGTGGCGCTCGCCGCGGGCCGCGTCGGGAGCGCTTTCCACCAGCGTGTTGATGCGCTCGAGCTGCTCGAGGTCGCCGTAGATCTGGTCGGTGAACAGAGTGTCGAGCATGTAGCCGAAGATCTCGCCCGGCGTCGGCATGGCGGGCTGCAGGCGGTTGACGGCGACGCCGGCGGCGCGCCGGGCGCGCACGCCGATGATCAGCAGCCGATCGGCGCCGAGGTGGATCGCGGGGCTCAGGGGGTTCAACTGGCGCATGGCGCCGTCGCCGAAGTACTCATCGCCGATCTTCATCGGCGGGAACAGCAGCGGGATCGCCACGCTCGCCATCAGGTGATCGAGGCTGAACTCGCAGCGGCGGCCGACCCGCTGGGAGCGTGACCAGTCGCGGATCGACTCCACGCCGTCGAAGAAGGCCACCGACTGGCCGCTCACGTAGCTGGTCGAGCACAGTGCAAAGGCGCGCAGATGTCCGCGGGCGATGCTGCGGCGTACGCCGGCGCAATCGACGTGGCGGTGCAGCAGCTCGCGCAGCGGGGTGTTGTCGAGCATCGACTTCGGCGGCGACAGCACCAGGCCCCCGGACATGAGCGCGAGCACCCAGTGCGCGCCGGCGCGCAGCATGTGCGGCGCGTCGACGTGAAACACCTGCCCGGAACGGAAGTTGGCCCAGACGCGCTCGAGTCCCGCGACCGCGCGGCGCCAGCGATGCGCTTCGGCCGCCAGCACGCTGGCCGCGACCGCTCCCGCCGAGGTGCCGACGATGACCTGAAAAGGGTTGCGGGCGCGCGGCAGGAGCTCGGCGAGAGCGAGCAGCACGCCCACCTGATACGCGGAACGAGCGCCGCCGCCCGTCAGCACCAGCCCGACGGTCGGCCGATCGGCCGTCCAGATTCCGGTTTCGCCGAAGCCGTCCATTGGTCCCATCCGGCTCCTATTATGAAACCAGCCGCCCTGAACCCCGTGTGACGGGCGTCGCGCAGCAGATCCCGCCGGACGCCGACGGGCGTCACGTTCGCGTGCCTCAGTTGGGTCTCAGGGTGAGTGTGTGCTGCGTGGGACCCGGGAGGAAAGGCTGCGGCTCGCCGTGGGCCCAGGCGGCAAATCCCGACCGATAGTAGGGTGACAGCGGGTGGCCGCTCTGCCCGCCCGGCAGCAGGAAGTAGCCGTCCTGCTCGTGGCCCGGAGACACCGCGAAACGCTCCGAGGCGCCGAAGGCCACCTGCTGCACGCGCGGCATGAAGGCGTCGCCGGGCAGCACGAGGGCCGGCATGTCGAGGAATCGCGCCAGCGCGGGCAAGGCGCGCGACAGCGGATGGCGGACGCGCACGACGTTGCGCTTGCCCCAGGTGCAGCGGGCGAGCTCCGGGCACTCGTGGCCGAGATCAGCGATGACGATATCGAGCTGCGCGTCGAGGAACGCCGGCCAGTTGGCGTACTGCCGCGCGAGCAGGTGCGGCGGCTGACGGCTCACCATCTGCCACAGCGGGCCCTCGAACTGGAAGGGCGGACCCACGTCGTCTTCCGGTGGTATGCCCAGCGCGCCGATCACCATGTCCCAGGCCGCCTCCAGGGTCTGGTCGCGGAAGCTGCGCACCAGCCGATAACCCACCGAGTCGACACCGGCGCGCGCATCCCACCCCTCCACCAGGCGGCGGAACTCGGCGCGGGCCGGGTGGGCCTTGATACTCGCCGCATCGATCAGGTGCAGCAGCAGCTCGCGCCAGCGCGCGAGGAACAGCGCCCGGTCGTCGAGCTGCACCCGCAGCATATCCGCGGGCCTGAGATTCCCGCCCGCCGTGAACAGGTCACCGCGGATCTCGCGCGCGCGCGCGCCGAGCACGTAGTTCGCGCCGTACTGCGCGTCCGAGCCGCCGATGAGAGCCAGCTCCCTCTGATCGGTGCTCACGCGCGCGTTGGCGGTCCAGATGCGCCCGCCGGGCGGATCGACGAGACGCGGATGATTCGCCGCCGTGGTCCACTCGATCCTGCCGAGCGCGCGCTCGGCTCCGGTGGCGTTCGGGATGCGGCCGAAGATGCTCCAGCCGATGTGCCCATCGCGGTCTCCGACCACGAAATTCTCGTGCGGAATGCCGACCTCGGGGGCGAGCGCGATGGCCTCGGCCACCGTGGCCGCGTGCTCGAGACCCATCAGATTGATGTTGGTCGCCTCGGGATTCTGCGCGAGCCAGCCGACGAACCAGCAGCTCTGCCGCCCGGGGTCCGCCTGCCACAGCACCCCCGCCGGACCCGACTTCACCTCGAGCTCCTCGGTCGCGCCGCCCTTCACCTGGATGCGCTCGCGCACCACGGCGAGCGGCTGAGCGCCCGCGGCCGTGGTGAGTGTGTCGGCGCCGATGGCGGTGCAGGGAACGCGCGTCACGCTCATCCAGTTGCCGGCGCTGTTGGTGAATCCCCAGGCGATGTGGGTGTTGGATCCCACCACGAGGATGGGCGCCCCGGGGAGCGTCGCCCCGATGAGATCGAGGGCCGCATTGCCCGCGCCGTCAGCGGCGACCTTGAGCCTCGCCCGGTACCACACGGCCGGCACGCGCAGCGACAGGTGCATGTCGTTGGCGATGAGCGCCGCCCCGCTGGCGGAGAGGCGCCCGATCAGCGCCCAGTTGTTGCTGCCGGCCCGGCCGTCGGGCTCGGCAGGCGTGGCTGCCGCCCGCGCGCTGGGCGCCGCCGGCGCCGGCCGCGCATCCCTCAGGTTGAGCGCCTCGGGGGAGGGAAGCGCAGGAGGAGCCAGTGGCGGTTCCGTTCCGAGCGGCGCGTCCCATTCGGTGCGCTCCGGGTAGAGGAAACCGAGCGCGCACTTCCACCCGCCACCGCACTCGGGGCCGCCGAGGCGCGCGTTCACTTCCTGGCGCAGCCGCTCATAGCTCCAGTCCCCGGACTGCAGGTCCCACCACATGGCGTAGGTGACGAGCACCGTATCCTCCGGCTGCCAGGAAGCGGGCGGGGCGCCGAGGACCCAGTATTCCCAGGGGCGGGACCGGAGGCTCGCGAGCCCGGCATTGACGCCGCGCGCATAGGCCTCGAGCAGTGCCCGTTGCGGCTCGCTCGCCCCGGCGAGCACCTCGCGCGCGACGCTGCGCAGTCTGAAGAGACGCGTCTTGCGGTCCTGCTCGAGAGCCACCTGGCCGAAGAGCTCGGCGAGCTCGCCCGCGGCGAGCCGCCGCGACAGATCCATCTGAAAGAAGCGGTCCTGGCCGTGGACGAAGCCGGTGCCGTAGGCGAGGTCGAACCGGTTGGCGGCCTCGATGGTCGGCACCCCGAGCGCATCGCGCGTGATGCGCACCGGCGCCTTGAGTCCCCCCTCACGCAGCTCGCCATCGAGGCGCGGGAGAGAGGCGCGCAGCATCCCGTACGGCACGGCGAGTGCGATGATGACCAGCAGCCCAGCCGCCGCGCCCAGGTAGGTGAGGTAGCGCAGGAGGCGGCGTCGGTCGATGGCCGTCAGTCGAGCACCACTTTCAGGATCTGCATGGAGTTGGTGCCGCCCTGGACGCCCGAGGCCTCACCCTTGGTGAGAATCACCAGATCCCGCAGGTCGACCAGCTTCAGCTCGAGCAGACGCGTAAAGAGCGCGCGGTAGAGCTCTTCGGTCGAGGCCGAGCTGGTGACGTCGAAGATCACCGGGTAGACACCGCGGTAGAGCGTCACGCGGCGGCGCGTTGCCTCGTGGCGCGTGAAGGCGTAGACGGGAATGTCCGAGCGGATGCGCGACATCCACAGCGGCGTCGCCCCCGACTCGGTCAGCGCCACGATCGCCCGCACCTTCATGTGGTTGGCCGTGTACATGACGGCCATCGCGATCGCCTCTTCGGTGCCCTTGAACACTCCCTCGAGCGAGCGCTGGCGGGCGCGCGGATGGGTGAGCTGGTACTTCTCGGCGCCCTCGATCACCTGCGCCATGGCCTCGACGGCCTTCACCGGGTAGCGCCCGGTGGCGGTCTCCGCCGAGAGCATCACCGCGTCGGTGCCGTCCATGACGGCGTTCGCGACGTCGCTCACTTCGGCGCGCGTCGGCACCGGATTCTGGATCATCGACTCCATCATCTGCGTGGCGGTGATCACGACGCGGTTGCCGTTGCGCGTGTCGTGAATGATGGTCTTCTGCAGCCCCGTGAGCTCGGCGTAGCCCATCTCGACGCCGAGGTCGCCGCGCGCCACCATCACGACGTCGGAGGCGTCGATGATGCCGGCGAGATTGTCGACCGCCTCGTGGCGCTCGACCTTGGCGACGATGCGGGCATCGCCGCCGGCGGCGCGCACCAGCGAGCGCGCCTCGTTGATGTCGGCGGCGTCGCGCGCGAAGGACACCGCCATGTAGTCGACGCCTTCCTCGGCGACGAAGCGGATATCCTCGCGGTCGCGCTCCGAGATCGCGGGCGCCGAGATGCCGCCGCCCTGGCGGTTGAGTCCCTTGCGGTCCGAGAGCGCCCCGCCGACGCGCACGCGCGTCTCGATGGTCGTCTCGCCGACGCTCTTCACGTCGAGCACGATCTGTCCGTCGGCGAGCAGCAGTGTGTCGCCCGCGGCGACGTCGCGCGGCAGATTCTTGTACGCGACCCCGACTCTCTCGATAGTTCCGGCCGCCGGCTGGAGCGTGGTATCGAGCGTGAACGGCTGGCCCTCGGCGAGCTCGATGCGCCCTTCGCGGAAGCACTCGATGCGGATCTTCGGCCCGCCGAGGTCGAGCAGCACTCCGACGCAGCGGTCGGCGCGGTGCGCGGCCTGGCGCGCTGCGGCCAGGCGCCGCCTGCGGTCCTCGACCGTGCCGTGCGAAGCGTTGAGCCGCACGACATCGAGTCCGGCGCGGATCATGTCGGTGAGGATCCCGAGGTCGTCGGTCGCGGGCCCCAGCGTCGCTACGATCTTGGTGCGTCTCAGCATGCGCGCTGCTCCAGCACGGCGACCGCCGGCAGCGTCTTGCCTTCCACGAACTCGAGGAAGGCGCCGCCGCCCGTGGAGATGTAGGAGATGCCCTCCTCGACCCCGTACTTTTCTATGGCGGCCAGCGTATCGCCGCCACCGGCGAGCGAGAAGGCCTTGCTGCTGGCGATCGCCTGCGCGACGGCGCGCGTGCCCTCGCCGAACTGCTCGAACTCGAACACGCCGACGGGCCCGTTCCAGATGATGGTGCCCGCGGACTTGATGAGCGCGCTGAAGCGGTCGGCGCTGTCGGGCCCGATGTCGAGGATCATCTCGTCCGGGCGCACCTCGGCGACCGGGCGCACGTCGGCGTGAGCCGTGGCGGCGAACTCCTTGCCGACCACCACGTCGCCCGGCAGCGGTATCTCCGCGCCACGCGCGCGCGCCTTGTCCATCAGGCGGCGGGCAACGTCGAGCATCTCGGCCTCGTGCAGCGACTTGCCGACCGCCACCCCGGTGGCGGCGAGAAAGGTGTTGGCGATGCCCCCGCCGACGATCAGCTGGTCGACCCTCTCGAGCAGCGCTTCGAGCACCATCAGCTTGCTCGAGACCTTCGAGCCGCCGACCACTGCCACCAGCGGGCGCGCCGGCTGCTTCAGGGCGCGCTCGAGCGCTTCGAGCTCCCCGACCAGCAGCGGCCCCGCGCACGCCACCGGCGCAAAGCGCGCGACTCCGTGCGTCGAGGCCTCGGCGCGGTGCGCGGTGCCGAAGGCATCCATGACGAACACGTCGCAGAGCGCGGCCATGCGCCGCGCGAGCTGCTCGTCGTCAGCCTTCTCGCCCTTGAGAAAGCGCACGTTCTCGCACAGTACGGCCGTGCCGGGCGCACAGTCGACGCCGGCGAGCCAGTCCTTGCGCAGCGGCACCGGCTTGCCGAGCAGCTCCGAGAGCCGCGCCGCCACCGGCGCGAGCGTCAGCGCCGGATCGTCCGCGCCCTCCTTCGGCCGCCCGAGGTGCGACACGATGAACACCCGGGCATGCTGGTCGAGCGCATAACGGATCGTGGCCAGAGCCGCGCGGATGCGCGCATCGCTGGTCACCACGCCGTCCTGCACCGGGACGTTGAGGTCCTCGCGGATCAGGACCCGCTTGTTGCGCAGGTCCGCATCCGTCATGCGCAGCAACTTCATGCGGCCTTAGACCACGCCAGCGTGGTGTCGATCATGCGGTAGGAGAATCCCCACTCGTTGTCATACCAGGCACACACCTTGACCAGCGTCCCGTCGATCACCTTGGTGAGGGTGGCGTCGAAGATCGCGGAATGTGGATCGTGGTTGAAGTCGATCGAGACCAGCGGATCGGTGTTGTAGGCGACGATGCCCTTCATCGGGCCGGCCGCCGCCTCCTTCATCGCCTGATTGACCTCCTCGACGGAAGTGGCGCGTTTGGCGCTGAAGGTGAGATCCACCAGGGAGACGTTGATGGTCGGAACCCGCACCGCGAAGCCATCGAGCCTGCCCTTGAGCTCCGGCAGCACCAGCCCCACGGCCGCCGCGGCCCCGGTCTTGGTCGGGATCTGCGACATGGTGGCCGAGCGTGCCCTTCTCAAGTCCGAGTGATAGACGTCGGTCAGCACCTGATCGTTGGTGTAGGCGTGAATGGTGGTCATGATGCCGGCGGTGATGCCGACCTTGCCGTTGAGCACTTTCGCGACCGGCGCCAGGCAGTTGGTGGTGCAGGACGCATTCGAGATCACGGTGAAGCTGCTCTTCAGCGTTCCCTCGTTGACGCCGTAGACGATCGTGGCATCCACGTCCTCGCCCCCCGGCGCCGAGATCAGCACTTTCTTCGCGCCGCCCTTCAAGTGCGCGCCGGCCTTGGCCTTGCTGGTGAACAGCCCGGTGCACTCGAGCACATAGTCGACCCCGAGCTCGCCCCAGGGGAGCTTGGCGGGATCGCGCTCGGCCAGCACCCGCACGCGGTCGCCGTTCACGACCATGGAGTCGCCGTCGACCTTCACTTCGCCCGGGAACTTGCCGTGCGCGGTGTCATAGCGCGTCAGGTGCGCATTGGTCTTGGGGTCGCCCAGATCGTTGAGCGCCACGATCTTCAGCTCGCCGGTCCGCTTGCCCTCGTAGAGGGCGCGCAGCACGTTGCGCCCGATACGGCCATAACCATTGATCCCGACCTTGATTGCCATCAAACCTCCAGCAGTGCGCGTATCTGAAGCGCAATATTATCGGCGCTGAAGCCGAAATGAGCGAAAACATCGGACCCCTTGCCCGAGGCTCCGAAGCGATCGATACCGAGCACCCGCCCGGCGGTTCCCACGTAGCGCCACCAGCTCTGGGTGGCGCCGGCCTCGACCGCCAGCCGCCGTGTGACCGCGCGCGGCAGCACGGCCTCGCGGTACGCCTCGTCCTGGGCGTCGAACGTGTCGGTGGACGGCAGCGACACCAGGCGCACGCGCCGGCCGGCGCCATTCAGGGCATTGACCGCCTGCGCCGCGATGCCGATCTCCGAGCCGGTCGCGATCACCAGCGCCTCGGGGATGCCCGGGCAGTCGATCAGCACATAGCCGCCGCGCGCGATGCCCTGAAGCTGCACGGCGCTACGCGGCTGCTGCGGCACGCCCTGACGCGTCAGCACCAGCGCCGTGGGCCCGTGCCGCCCGAGGGCGAGCGTCCAGGCGACCGCGGTCTCCGCCGCATCGCACGGCCGCCAGAGAGACAGATGTGGCATCGCCCGCAGGCTCGCCAGATGCTCGATGGGCTGGTGCGTCGGGCCGTCCTCGCCGAGGCCGATCGAGTCGTGCGAGTACACCAGCACCACGCGCTGCTGCATGAGGCAGGCGAGGCGCACGGCGTTGCGCGCGTAATCGGAGAACACCAGGAAGGTGCCACCGTAGGGCAGCAGTCCGCCGTGCAGCGCGATGCCGTTCATGACGGCGGTCATGCCGAACTCGCGCACGCCGTAGTGCAGGTAGTCACCGGTCTCGTCCTGCGGCGTGATGGTGCGCGCGCCCTTGAAGAAGGTGCTGTTCGACTGGGTGAGGTCGGCCGAGCCGCCGAACAGCTCGGGCAGCAGCGGCGCGAGCGCGTTGAGCGCCGCCTGCGAGGAGGCGCGCGTCGCCTGCGCTGCGGTCTGCTTCATGAGCGGCTCGAGAGCCTGTGCGGCGGCGGTGGGGAATTCCGCGGGCAACTCCCCGCGCATGCGCCGCTCGAACTCGCGCGCCTCCGCGGGGTAGGCGCTCGCGTAGCGGGCGAACAGCTCGCGCCACGAAGCCTCGGACGCGGCGCCCTGTTGCCGATGGTCCCAGGCCGCACGGATGGAGTCCGGTATCACGAACGGCGGGTACGGCCAGCCGAGGGCGACGCGCGCCGCGGCGACCTCCTCGGGTCCGAGCGCCTCGCCGTGCGCCTCCTTGGTGCCCTGCCGGTGAGGCGCGCCATAGCCGATGATGGTCTTGCAGCAGATGAGAGACGGGCGCGCGACCTCGGCCCGCGCGGCACGGATCGCCGTGCTCACCGCTTCCGCATCGAGCCCGTCGACGCCCGGGATCACGTGCCAGCCATAGGCGGCGAAGCGTGCCGGCGTGTCGTCGGTGAACCAGCCGGCAACCCTGCCGTCGATGGAAATGCCGTTGTCATCGTAGAGGACGATGAGCTTGCCCAGCCCAAGCGTCCCGGCGAGCGAGCAGGCCTCGTGCGAGACGCCTTCCATCAGGCAGCCGTCGCCGCAGAAGGCGTAAGTATGATGATCGACGAGCGGCAGGCCCGGGCGATTGAAGCGCAGCGCCAGCAGTTTCTCCGCGAGCGCCATGCCGACCGCGTTCGCAAGTCCCTGGCCGAGCGGCCCGGTGGTGGTCTCGATGCCTAAGGCCAGGTCATGCTCCGGGTGGCCGGGCGTCCTGCTGCCGAGCTGGCGGAAGGCCTCGAGGTCCGCGATTCCGAGCGGGTAGCCGGTGAGATGCAGCACTGAATAAAGGAGCATCGAGCCGTGGCCGTTCGAGAGCACGAAACGGTCGCGGTTCTCCCAGCCGGGGTTCCCCGGGTTGTACTTCAGGAAATCCGACCACAGCACCTGCGCGATATCCGCCATGCCCATCGGCATGCCCGGGTGGCCGGAGTTCGCGCGCTGCACCGCGTCCATGGAGAGTGCGCGGATGGCGTTGGCAAGTTCGCGGCGTGTGCTCATGCGGTGCCTGGCGGCCGTGCAGGGGCGCGCATTCTCCCAAAGGCGCGCCCGATGCTCAAATTGCGTGCCCAAGCCCGCCCTGCGCCCTCGCCGCTGCGCCCACTGCGCAGGCCCTGCGCGCGCGGGACCGGCTGATTCGACTTAAGTTCCGACGCGCGTGCGCAGGCTGCGGGCGTGCTTCACATTATGAGCGACCCGGAACGCGCACCCGGTCATGACTGTAGAGATTGCGCGACAGGCGGCCATCGCCGGCCGGCGACCTGGTTCACTGCCTCATCGGAAGCCGCTCTGCTACGCTGCTTTTCTCATGAGCGTGGTCCGCCTCACACACTTCACCGACCCGCATCTCTACGGCGGCGAGACCGAGTCGCTGCGTGGAGTAGCGACTTTGCCTGCGCTCGAAGCCGCGCTCGCGCGCGCGCAGGCGCACGAGTGGCCGCCGGATGCGGTGCTCGTGACCGGCGACATCGTGCAGGACGATCCGGCCGGCTATCCGCACTTCCGCCGCCTGTTCGGCGCGCTCGGACTGCCGGTGCTCTGCATCCCCGGCAATCACGACGAGCCCCAGGCGATGCGCCGCGAGCTCTACGGATCGCCCTTCGTTCTCGGCGGCAATTTCGATCTGGGGCGCTGGCGCATCGTGCTGCTCGACAGCTGCATTCCCGGCTCGGCCAGCGGGCGGCTGAGCCCCGAAGCCCTGACTAAGCTCGACGCAGCGCTCGGCACCGCGGGTAAGCGTCACTGCCTGGTGTGCCTGCATCACCATCCGGTGCCGATGGGAAGCCGCTGGCTCGACCGCGTGGGACTCGAGAATGCGCCGGAATTCCTGGCCACCCTCGACCGGCACCAGAACGTGCGTGCCGTCGTGTGGGGCCACGTGCATCAGAACTACGACGCTCTGCGCAAAGGGGTGCGCCTGCTGGCGACGCCCTCGACCTGCGCGCAGTTTCTGCCCAACTCGGACGACTTCGCAGTCGACCCGCGGCCGCCGGCGTATCGTACGCTCGAGCTGCGGGCCGACGGCTCGCTGCTGACGGAGGTCGTGTGGCTGGATCAGCGTGCCGGTGGCTCCTCGCGCTCGGCCTGCTCGGCTGCCTGAGCGCGCAAGCCGCGGGTCCCGTGTGGGCGATCCGCGGCGCTCATAACACCGTCTATCTCGCCGGCTCGATTCATCTGCTGCCCGAGGCCGATGATGCGCTGCCGCCGGCCCTGGCGCGCGCCTACGCCGACTCGGCATCCCTCATGATGGAGATCGACCTCGGCAAGCTCGATCCGAGCGAGGCGCTCGGCACGCTGCTGCAGCACGGCGGTCTCCCCAAGGGCGCGACTCTCAGCGACATCGCCGGTGCGCCGCGTTATGCGCGTGCCAGCGCCGCGGCCTCGAGGCTCGGTCTGCCGGCCGTCTCGATGGATCACGAGGCGCCGTGGATGGTAGCGCTCCAGCTCACCGAGCTCGAGTACGCGCGCCTCGGCTTCGATCCCGAGAAGGGCGTCGAACAGCAGCTGCTGCGCCGTGCACTCGCCGATCACAAGAGCACCGCGGGACTCGAGAGCCTCGCCGACGAGATGGCAGTCTTCGAGGCACTGGCGCCGGCGGCGCAGCTGCGCTTCCTCGACATGGTGCTAGACGATCTCGACGACACCGCCGACGAGACGCGCGCGGTGCTCGCCGCCTGGCGGCGCGGGGATGCGGCACAGCTCGCCACGCTGCTCGCGGCCGAGTACCGCTCCTTCCCGGCGCTCTACGACGGCCTGGTGATGGACCGCAACCGGCACTGGCTGCCGCAGATCGAGCGGCTGCTGCAGAGCGACGCCAACTGCCTGGTGGTGGTCGGGGCGCTGCACCTGGTCGGCAAGGGTGGCCTGCTCGAGGGCCTGCGCAAGGATGGCCATAAACCGGTGCAACTGGATTGAGCTTCGTTACCGCCGGCGAAAGGCGGGGCTCGATGCGCTTCTGCCCCGATTACCTCAGAAGCCGAGCACTCCGCATCAAGGTTGGCGCACGGACTTTTTGCCGGCTGCGTCTACGGGAGCAATTTTGGCGGCCCGCGCCGCATAAAACCGCCACAGCGGCACGGCCAGCAGCAGCGTCCAGACGAGCACCAGCCAGCCGACAAAGCCGTCGAAGCGGCTGAGGAGGAAGCCGAGCGGCGCATCGCGCCGCGGCGCGCTGAGCTCGTGCGCCACCAGCATCACCCACACCCAGCCGGCGTGCAGCCCGAGGCAGGCGGCGATGTTGCCGGTCGCCTGGCGCACGAGCGCCAGCACCACGCCAACCGCCGTGAGCGCCAGGAACGCATCGACGATGCCGGCGAAGTGCGCGAAGGCCTGCAGCGACTGGCCGAGAAGCGCGACGCCGCTCCAGGGAGTGACGTCCGCGGGAGCGATCCGCACCTTGCCGAAGAAGTGCGTCGCGGCGTAGAGGAGCGACGTCAGGAGCACCGCGCTGCGGGCGCCGGACTCGCGCTGGATGGCCGTGTACATCGCCCCGCGCAGGAAGGTCTCCTCGATGAACGCCACGGCGAGTCCGCTGGCAAGACTCGCGAGCAGTAGCCGCGCCAGCGCCCCGGCGCCCAGGCCGGCCGCCTGCGACCAGCCCAGCAAGCCGAGCGCGCCCATCACCACCACGATGACCAGCATGGTCACGGCGCCGAGCGCGAGCCCCAGCAGCAGCTCGCGCACGAACAGCGGCCGCGCCAGTCCGTAGCCGAGGCTCGCGCGGTCGGCGAGCTGCAGGCGCCGTGCCAGAGCCAGGAACCCGGCGGCGAGCGCCAGCATGCCGACGCGCTCGCCGATGCGATGGAAGGGAAAGTCGAAATGCCGGTGCAGCAGCAGCCAGGCCGGATAGGTGAGCACGGCGACCGCGCCGAGCGCGGCGGCGAGCAGAGCCAGGAACCAGGCGAAGGCACGCATGGCGAAAACTCAGGCGGCGAGGTGACTGCGCCACTCGGCGGCGATCGCCGAGAGGCGGAAGCGCGGATCCGGCCCGACCCGGGGCCGGCCACCCTCGCGCCAGCGGCGGATGCGCTCGATGCAGCCGTCGAACAGCCCGAGGCGGTCAGCGAGCAGCGCGGGGACGGCGCGCCAGCGCGGCTCGAGTCGGCGCAGCGGCGCCTCGTAGGCGCGCTGCGCCCAGGTTACCGGCAGCAGCTCGTCCGGATCGCCGAGCACCTCGCGCGCCGCTCCGCAGTCGAAGGTCAGCACCGGCGTGCCCACGGCGCGCGACTCGGCGAACACCAGGCCGAAGGTCTCGGGGATCACGAAGTTGGGACTGAAGGTGCAGAGCGCACCGCGCACTTCCGCGAGCACGCGTGCGTGCGGCAGCGATCCGAGCCACTGCACGCCCGGAGTGGCGGCCGCGGCGAAACTCTTGTACCCGGGATTACCGACGCACAGCCGCAGCTCCGGCATGCGCCGCCGCAGCGCGCGAAAGGCATCGAGCGCGAAGCGCAGCCCCTTGTTGGGGGAAGAGAAGAACACCAGCTTCGCCGGGTCGACCGGCGTGCCGTCGGGAACGATGGCATCGTCGACCGGGTTGTAGATCCGGCGCACCGCGAGCTGCCCGCAGCCCGGGATTCCCGCCAGCGTGGCGGCGACCCGCTCGCGCTGGTAATCCGAGACACACACGATGTTAGGTTGCAGGCGCTCGAGCTCGCGCGCGGCCCGCTCGAACCAGCGCGCGCGCGAGGAGCGCGGCTCGATGCGATCGTGCACCCAGAGGGTGAAGCGCGCCTCGGGGAACAGCCGCGCCGCATCCCGGAGCGCCCGCGGGTCGCGCAGCACCACCACGTGCCGCACGTGCGCCACGGCGCTCGGCGGCCGGTAGCGTCCCTCGGCCTCGGTGCGGTTGTGCTGCGCCACCCAGGCATCGAGTGCCACCGCGATCCGCACCGTGCTCGCCTCGGTGCCGGCCAGCCCCCCCGCGCGCAGGCTCTCCTCGCCGTAGGGGCGCGGACAGAGCGGATCGAAGAACAGTAGTGGTGCCATCGTGCGGCGGGAGACTTGCCGGGGCGCCGTACTCTACCATTCGCAGCCGTGTCGACCCCGAGCGCCCGGCTGTTGTTCATTCCGGTATCCGGACCCCGGGGGATGGGGGAGTACGCGCGCTGCCTCATGATCGCCACGGCTCTGGCGCGCCGCGTGCCGGGTCTCGAGATGCACTTCGCGCTGAGCCGCGCGGCGCCCTACGCCACCGACACGCCCTTCCCAACCACCCTGCTGCCTTCTTCGGCGACCTTCCACCCGCGCGAAGTGCGCGCCCTGATCCGCGAGTTGAGGCCCCGCGTCGTACTGTTCGACAACGCCGGGCGCACGCTGCAGCTGCGCGCGGCACGCGAAGCCGGTGCGCGCATCGTCTACGTGAGCTCGCGGCGCCGCCAGCGCCGCAAGGGGTTCCGCCTCCAGTGGATGCGTCTGATCGACGAGCACTGGATCGCTTACCCGCGCTTCATCGCCGGCGCGCTCAATCCCCTCGAGCGTGTGAAGCTGCGGGCGCTGAAGCGCCCGGCCATCCGCTTCATCGACACTCTGCTGCCCGCCGCGGATCTCGCCCGCTCGAACGAGTGCCTCGCGCGCTTCACGCTCCAGGCCGGCAGCTATGTGCTCATCGTCCCTGGCGGCGGCAGTGCGCACCCCGGAGCGGAAAACGCGCCGGCCATCGTCGCCGCGGCGGCGCAGGCGCTCGCCCGGCGCGGCGTGCCGACGCTGCTGGTGGGCTCCGGCGCCGCGGCCGGCGATGAGCCCCAGGCCCTGCTGCGGATGGCGCCGCGGCTGCCGCCGGCGGAGCTCATCGAGCTGATCCGCACCGCGCGGCTGGTGGTCTCGAACGGCGGCGACACGCTGCTGCAGGTGCTCGCCTGCGAGCTGCCCTGTGTCGCCGTGCCGATCGCGCACGATCAGGCGCACCGCATCGACTGTTGCGTGCGTGCCGGGCTCGCGGTGCGAGCGGAGCTCAATGCGCGTGCCATCGAGAGCGCGGCGCTCGCAGTCCTCGAGCAGGGCCGGGGGCCGGCCGGCGGCGGCGCTCGCGCGGATCAGCCGCGGGTGCGCAATCGCATGGAGGAGGTACTCAAGGCGCTCACGGATTTGCTTGGTTGATCGATTGGCGGAAAGCGCCTGCGGCGCTTCCCGCAGGCCAGCCCACCGGCAGTCTCCCGCCCGCGGGCAAAAAGCGGGGCGCGATGCGCAGCGGTACCAATCACCTCAGTAGCCGAGCACTTCGTAGGAAGGCTGGCGCACGGGTTTTTGCCCGCTACTCCGTGGGCCGATTGCGCAGTTCCTGAAGGAGCTTCTCGTGCAGGCCGCCGAAGCCGCCGTTGCTCATGACGAGCACCTGATCGCCCGCGCGTGAGGCACGCGCAATGGCGTGCGCGAGCGAGGCGACATCGCCCGCCGCATGGCCGCGGGCGCCGAAGGCCGCCAGCACCGCGCTCGCATCCCAGCCAAGATCCGCCGGGGTGTAGAGCCACACTTCGTCCGCGCCGGCGAGCGACGGAGCGAGCGTGTCGCGGTGCACTCCCATGCGCATGGTGTGCGAGCGCGGCTCGAGCACCGCGACGATGCGTGCCTGCCTGCCGACGCGGCAGCGCAGGCCGTCGACCGTGGTGGCGATGGCGGTGGGATGATGCGCGAAGTCGTCGTACACGCGCACCCCGCGCACTTCGCCGCGCAGCTGCATGCGGCGCGCGATGCCGCGAAAGCCCGCCAGCGCCTCGATGGCGCGCGGCACCGGGACTCCGGCATGGCGCGCGGCGGCGATCGCCGCCAGCGCGTTGTCGACGTTGTGCGCGCCGATCAGTTGCCACTCGACCGTGCCCTGCGCGCGGCCCGCCTCGAGTACTTCGAAACGCGAGAAGTCCTCGGCCCCGGGGAGCGCCCGTGCGCTCCACAGCGCGCCGCCCTGTCCGGCGCGTGCAAAGCCCTCGAGCGGCGTCCACGAGCCCATGGCGAGGGTCTCCTTCAGCCGCTCATCGGCCGCGTTCCAGACGATGCGCCCGCCGCCCGGGACGATGCGCACCAGGTGGTGGAACTGCCGCTGGATTGCGCCGACGTCCGGGTAGATATCGGCGTGATCGTACTCGAGGTTGTTGAGCACCGCGGTCCGCGGCCGGTAATGCACGAACTTGGCGCGCTTGTCGAAAAAAGCCGTGTCGTACTCGTCCGCCTCGATGACGAAGAACGGCGCGCTGCCGAGGCGCGCGCTGGCCGAGAAGTTCGCCGGCACGCCGCCGATCAGGAAGCCGGGATCGAGCCCCGCGTGCTCGAGTATCCATGCCAGCAGCGAGGCGGTCGTGGTCTTGCCGTGCGTACCGGCCACCGCCAGCACCCAGCGGTCCTTCAGGACCTCGCGCGCCAGCCACTCCGGACCCGAGAGGTACGGCCGGCCGCCCTCGAGCAGCGCCTCGACGACCGGCATGCCGCGCGTCATCACGTTGCCGACCACCACCACGTCCGGGTTGAGATCGAGCTGCCCGGCGCCGAATCCGGCGGTCACCTCGATGCCGAGCGCCTCGAGCTGCGTGCTCATCGGCGGATACATGTCGCGATCGGAGCCCGTGACGCGCCAGCCCGCGGCGCGCGCGATGGCCGCGACGCCGCCCATGAAGGTGCCGCCGATGCCGAGTATGTGGACGTGCATGCGCCGCCTCCTCAGGCGCCCGGGGGAAACAGGGCGAACAGCAGCAGCTGTCCGGCGACGATCTGCAGGATCACCAGCGCCACGCTCGTGGCGCTCGACCAGTCGAGCGCCGCCTTCACCACGTGCATGTTGGCCGCAATCAGCCAGATCACCAGCGCGAGTCCTGCGACGGCGATCGGCAGCTGCCAGGTGGTGTCCTGGCCGAAGCGCCGCATCAGCCATTCGGAGGCGACCAGGAGCGGCGACAACACCGACTGGAAGCCGAACACGGCGCTGGCGGTCTGCAGGAAGCGCTCGCTGCGGCCGGTGAGCTGCAGCAGCGCCGCATACCAGGCGAGCGTGAACAGCACATCGACGGCCAGCTGCGGCCCCCAGTCGGTACTCGGCGGCAGCAGGCTCTCGACCAGCGCATTCACCGCGGCATAGCCACACACGGTGAGAATCAGCAGCAGCCGCGATACCGGCAGGTCCTGCGGCCCGCGGCGCAGCAGCGCGATCTGCACGTAGAGACGGATGACCTCCTGCATGACTTTCGGTACCGGCACGGCCTGCGCATAATTGGACCGCCCGATTGTACAGATCATCGCCGCTCCGTTTGCAGACCACCGTCACGACAGCACCCGCCCTGGCCGAAATCTGCGCGCGCTTGAGCGCGCAGCCACGCATCGGGCTCGACACCGAGTTCCTGCGCGAGCGCACCTATCACGCGCGCCTGTGCCTGGTGCAGCTCGCGGCTGCGCAGGAGGCGGTGTGCGTCGATCCGCTCGCGTTGGCGCAGCTCGCGCCGCTCGCCGCGCTGCTCGCCGCCCCCGGCACACTGAAGGTCATGCACGCCTCGCGCCAGGACCTGGAAGTGTTGTATCCGCTCGCGGGCCTGACGCGCCCGGTGTTCGATACGCAGATCGCCGCGGCGCTCGCCGGCTTTCCCGCGCAGGTAGGCTACGCCGAGCTCGCGCGCCGGCTGCTCCAGCGCGAGCTCGCCAAGTCCCACACCCGCACCGACTGGTCGCGGCGACCGTTGTCGGGCGAGCAGATCGAATACGCGCTCGACGACGTGCGTTACCTGCTGCCGATCGCCGCGGAGCTCGAGACCCGGCTCGCGCGACTCGGCCGCCTCGCCTGGCTCACCGAGGAGCTCGCCGGGCTCGAGGACGCGCGTGCCTTCATCACCGAGCCCGATGAGGCCTGGCTGCGCCTGCGCGGCCTGCGCGGGCTCGATCCCGGGCGCGAGCGCCTGGCACGGAGCCTCGCCGCCTGGCGCGAGCGGCGCGCGCTCGAGCACGACCGCCCGCGCGGCTGGATCCTCGAGGACGGCGCGCTGCGCGAGATCGTGCTGCGCGTGCCACGCACCGCCGCACAGCTCACGGCGATTCCCGAGCTGCCCGCCGGGGTGGTGAAGCACAGCGGCGCGGAGCTGCTCGCGTGCGTCGCGGCCGCGGGCATTCCCGACCCTGCACCGCCCGCCCCGGGCCGGCCGCAATCCGACCCGCAGCGCAACGCGCTCGTCAGGAAGCTCGGCGGAATTAGCCAGGCGGTCGCCACCGAGCTCGATGTCGTCCCGGAAGTGCTCGCGACCCGGCGCGACCTCGAGCAGCTGGCCGACGGCCGGCGCGACGGTGCGGTACTGCGCGGCTGGCGCCGCGCAGTCGTCGGCGAGCGGCTGCTGGCGGCGATTTAGCGCCGCCGCGTAACCGGCTTGCGCGCGCGCGGACGGCCGGCGCGTTTCTTGCGCATGCTGCGCGCCGGCGCCTTCTTGCGGGCCGGGCGCCGCTTGGGCGCGCGCGCGGCGGGTCGCCGGCCCCTCGCCGGCCGGGCCGCCTTGCGCGGCGAGGCACGCTTGGCGGCGGCCGCTTTGCGCGGGCGAGCCGCGGCGCCGGTCGCCAGCGCCCGGCCGAGCCGCTGCGTCACCGCATCGAGCTCGCCCTCGGCGTCGATGACGCGCAACAGGCCGCGCGACTGGTAGAAAGCGATCAGCGGCCGCGTCTTCTCCTCGTACACCCGCAGGCGCTCGGCCACGGTGGCCTCGTTGTCATCCGGGCGCTGCACGAGACGGTGCGGCGCACCGGTCTTCGGACACACCGCCGCCGCGCCCGTCGGCGGCGGCGAGGTGAGCACGTTGAAGACCCGCCCACAGTCGGCACAGGTGCGCCGCCCGGAAATCCGCCGCACCAGCTCGGCCGGGTCGACTTCGAGCTGCACCACCGCATCGAGCGGCTGCTTGAGCTCCGCCAGCAGGCCGTCGAGCGCCGCGGCCTGCACGAGGTTGCGCGGGAAGCCATCGAGGATGAAGCCGCCGCGGGTGTCGGGCTCGGCGAGGCGCTCGCGGATCATGCCGAGCACCAGGCCGTCGTCGACGAGCCGCCCCTCGGTCATGGACGCCCTGGCCATGAGACCGAGCTCGGTGCCGCGCGCCACGGCGGTGCGCAGCAGGTCGCCGGTGGAGATCTGCGGAATGCCGCTCCGCTCCGCCAGGCGGTGTGCCTGGGTGCCCTTGCCCGACCCCGGAGCCCCCAACAGGACGATGCGCATGTTGGGCACGTTACCACGCCGCCGTGCGCTATCCTATCCAACACCATGAAAAAGACCGTCCGCAGCAACGCCTTCTACGCCCAGTCCGGCGGAGTCTCCGCCGTCATCAACGCCTCGGCCGCCGGCGTCATCGAGGCGGCTATGCGCTCGAAGCACATCGGCCGCATCTACGCCGGCCGCGACGGCATCGTCGGCGCGCTCACCGAGGACCTGATCGACGTCTCGCGCGAGAGCGCGGCGACCATCCGCGCGCTCAAGCACACGCCGGCGGGCGCGTTCGGCTCGGCGCGCTTCAAGCTGAAGAGCCTCGAGCAGAACCGCGCCGAGTACCAGCGCCTGATCGATGTGTTCCGGGCGCACGACATCGGCTACTTCTTTTATAACGGCGGCAACGACTCGATGGACACCGCCCTCAAGGTGTCGCAGCTCGGCGCCTCGCTCGGCTACCCCATAACCTGCGTCGGCGTGCCTAAGACGGTCGACAATGATCTGCCCGCTACCGACTGCTGTCCGGGCTTCGGCTCGGTCGCCAAGTACGTCGCGGTCTCGACGCGCGAAGCATCCCTCGACGTGGCCTCGATGGCGCGCACCTCGACCAAGGTGTTCGTATTCGAAGTGATGGGGCGGCATGCCGGCTGGATCGCCGCGGCCGGCGGCCTCGCCGGGCGCGGCCTCGACGAGCCACCGCACGTGATCCTGTTCCCCGAGGTGCCGTTCGACGGGCGGCGCTTCCTCGACCGCGTCAAGCAGTCGGTGACCGACTACGGCTACTGCGTGATCGTGGTGTCCGAGGGTGCCGCCTACGAGGACGGTAAGTTTCTCGCCGACGCCGGCACCCGCGACGCCTTCGGCCACACCCAGCTCGGCGGCGTGGGCCCGGTGGTCGCCAACATGGTGCGCGAAGCGCACGGCTACAAATATCACTGGGCGGTCGCCGACTACCTGCAGCGCTCGGCGCGCCACATCGCCTCCAAGGTCGACGTCGAGCAGGCCTACGCGGTCGGCAAGGCCGCGGTCGAGCTCGCCGTGAAGGGCGTGAACGCCGTAATGCCGATCATCGTACGCAAGTCCGCCAAGCCCTACCGCTGGGTCATCGGGCACGTGCCGCTCGCCGAGGTCGCCAACAAGGAGAAGAAGCTGCCGCCCGATTACCTGCGCGCGGACGGCTTCGGCATCAGCGAGGCCTGCCGCCGCTACCTCGAGCCGCTCATAGCCGGCGAAGCCTATCCCCCCTACCGCAACGGTCTGCCCGACTACGCGCACATCCGCGGCGTATCCGTGAAGCGCAGGCTCCAGGAAGAATTCAAAGTCTGACTTGCTGCATTGCGGCGCAGGGCGCGGCCAAGGCCGTGGCCGCGCCTCGCCGTGCTATAGTTCGCGGCCTTTTTTGGGGGAGGTTTCTCGATGGATCTCAGCATGTGGCTGTGGCTCGCGATCGGCGCCGGCGTGCTCGCCGTACTCTATGGCGTGTTCTCCATGGCGGCGATCCTGCGACTGCCCGCGGGCAATGCGCGCATGCAGGAGATCGCCGCGGCCATCCAGGCCGGCGCCCAGGCGTACCTCAACCGCCAGTACAGCACCATTCTGATCGTCGGCATCGTGCTGTTCGTCGTGATCGGCTTCTCGCCGCTCGGCTGGCCGACCGCCGGCGGTTTCGCGGTGGGGGCGGTGCTCTCCGGCCTGACCGGCTACATCGGCATGAACATCTCGGTGCGCGCCAACGTGCGCACCGCCCAGGCGGCGACCAACGGCCTGAATGCCGCCCTCACCGTCGCCTTCCGCGGCGGCGCCATCACCGGCATGCTGGTCGTGGGCCTGGCGCTGCTCGGCGTCGCCGGCTACTACGTGGTGCTGCGCCAGTTCACCTCGGTGGGTCCCGAGGGGGCACTGCACGCGCTGGTGGGGCTCGCCTTCGGCGGCTCGCTCATCTCGATCTTCGCGCGCTTGGGCGGCGGCATCTTCACCAAGGGCGCCGACGTCGGCGCCGACCTCGTCGGCAAGGTCGAGGCCGGCATCCCCGAGGACGATCCGCGCAACCCGGCGGTGATCGCCGACAACGTCGGCGACAACGTGGGCGACTGCGCCGGCATGGCCGCGGACCTCTTCGAGACCTACGCGGTCACCATCGTCGCCACCATGCTCCTCGGTGGACTGCTGTTCGCGCGCACTGGGGCGGATGCCGCGTACGCCGCTGTGATCTACCCGCTGGCCCTCGGCTCCGCCTCGATCGTCTCCTCGATCATCGGGACGTTCTTTGTCTCGGTCGGCCAGGGCGGCAAGATCATGAACGCGCTCTACAAGGGCGTGATCGTCTCGGGCGTGGTGTCGGCCGTAGCCTTCTATTTCATCACCCGGCAGATCATGCCGGCGCACGCGGTCGGACTGTTCGGCTGCACGCTCATCGGCCTCGGGCTTACGGCGGCGATGATCATGATCACCGAGTACTACACCGCCACCGAGTACAGCCCGGTTCGCAAAGTGTCGGCCGCCTCGCAGACCGGCCACGCCACCAATATCATCGCGGGCCTCGGCGTGTCGATGAAGGCGACCGCGCTGCCCGTGGTGGCAGTGTGTCTTGCCATCTGGGGCGCGTACACGCTGAATGGCCTTTATGGTATCGCCATCGCCGCGACCGCCATGCTGTCGATGACCGGGATGATCGTGGCGCTCGATGCCTACGGGCCGATCACCGACAACGCCGGCGGCATCGCCGAGATGGCCGGCCTGCCCAAGGAAGTGCGCAACATCACCGATCCGCTCGATGCGGTCGGCAACACCACCAAGGCGGTGACCAAGGGTTACGCGATCGGCTCGGCGGGGCTCGCCGCGCTGGTGCTGTTCGCCGACTACACCCACAACCTGGCGGCGACCGGCAAGACCGCGACTTTCTCGCTGTCCGACCCGGCCGTGATCATCGGACTGTTCATCGGCGGGCTCGTGCCCTACCTGTTCGGCGCCATGGCGATGGAGGCCGTGGGCCGCGCCGCGGGCGCGGTGGTCACCGAGGTGCGGCGCCAGTTCCGCGAGATCAAGGGCATCATGGACGGCAGCGGCAAGCCCGACTATTCGCGGGCGGTCGACCTGCTCACCAGGGCCGCCATCCGCGAGATGATCGTGCCCTCGCTGCTGCCGATCCTGGTACCGATCGTGCTGGTGCTGGTAACCAACACCCTGATGGGCAACGGCGCCGGTGTGCGTGCGCTCGGCGGCCTCCTCATCGGAACCATCGTCACGGGACTGTTCGTCGCCATCTCCATGACGACCGGTGGCGGCGCCTGGGACAACGCCAAGAAGTACATCGAGGAAGGTAACTTTGGCGGCAAGGGGTCGGATGCGCACAAAGCCGCCGTCACCGGCGACACGGTCGGCGACCCCTACAAGGACACCGCCGGGCCCGCGATCAATCCGCTGATCAAGATCATCAACATCGTGGCACTGCTGCTGGTGCCGCTGCTTTAGATTGCTCATGGCCGACGGTAAGTTCGCGGTCGAGAAGACTCCGGACGAGTGGCGGCGGGAGCTCGCGCCGGACGCCTACCGGGTGCTGCGCCAGCAGGGCACCGAGCGCGCCGGCACCAGCCCGCTCAACGACGAGCACCGCGCCGGCACCTTCCGCTGCGCGGGCTGCGGACAGCCGCTGTTCGATGCCGACACCAAATTCGAGAGCGGCAGCGGCTGGCCGAGTTTCTTCAAGCCACTGACGGGCGCGGTTGGCACCACCGAGGACCGCAGCCACTTCGTGCAGCGCACCGAGGTGCACTGTGCCAAGTGCGGCGGGCACCTCGGACACGTCTTTCCCGACGGCCCCAAGCCGACCGGCGAGCGCTACTGCATGAACGGGGTGGCGCTCAAGTTCGAGCCCAAGCGCTGACGCCGGCGCGGCGGCAGCCGACCTTGAGACACAGCGTTGCTAGGTCCCCATTTGCCGGATGGACCAGCGCGCGGGTCTCCCTCCAATAGTTAGGCGTTTGCCTAACTATTGCCAAATGGACTATTGCACGCGCCCGCGCTTAGCTGCGCGGATGGCGCTCAATGACCGGCAGCTCGATCGCGCTTTTCGCGCGCTGACGAATTCCACCCGCCGCTGGATGGTCGAGGTTCTGCTCGACCACGACGCAACGGTACTGCAGCTCGCGGAACCCCACCCCCTGAGGCTTCCGACGCTGCTGCAGCACCTCGGTGTCCTCGAGAAATGCGCCATCATCCGGACCGAAAAGGTAGGTCGCGAGAGGATCTGCAGCCTCGAGCCCGACGCTCTGTATGCAGCCGAGCGCTGGCTCCGGACCGTAATGTGGGCCCGCTATGGCATGCGTTTGGGTTCACTGCCCGAGGACTATCCACGGCTGCGCGCCATGGCGCCCACCCGCCGAGCCTAGGCCGCCGCCGCGAACTGCAGCGGCTGGGGCTTGCCGATGGCATAGCCCTGCAGGTAATCGACCCCGATGCGCCGCGCCGCCTCGAGCGCGGCACTGTCCTCGACCTGCTCGGCGATCACCTTGAAGTTGAGCGTACGCGCCAGCTTGATCATCGCGGTCACCATCGCCTGATTGACCGTGTCGCGGGCGAGATTGCGGATGAAGGAGCCGTCGATCTTCAGATAGTCGAGCGGCAGGTTCTTGAGATTGGAGAAGGAGCCGACGCCCGAGCCGAAGTCATCGAGCGCGAACTGACACCCCATGCCGTGCAGCACGCCGATGAAGCGCCGCGCGTGCTCGAGATTGGCGACCACCGCGCTCTCGGTAATCTCGAAGCAGATCTGCGCCGGGGACACTCCGGTGCTGTCGAGACATTCGACCACGAATTCGAGGAACTGCACGTCGCCGAGGGTCTGGCCGGAGATGTTGATCGCGACGCTGCGGTCGGGCTGCAGCGGCAGGGCGCCGCGGCCGAGCGCCGCGAGAGTCGTCTGCACCACCCAGCGGTCCACGAGCCCCATCAGGCGGTAGCGCTCGGCGGCGCGCATGAACTCCGCCGGCGGCAGCTCGTGGCCGTTCTCGTCGCGCAGGCGGATCAGCACCTCCATCGCCGGCCCGCCGTCGGTGCCGTGGGTCGGCACGATGACCTGGTGGTAGAGCTGGAAGCGGTTCTCCTTGAGCGCGCCCTGCAGCCGCTGCAGCCACTGGATCTCGCCGCTGTGGCGCGCCAGCGCCTCGTCGCGCGCCGAGTAGACCGCGACCCGGCCGCTGCCCTGCTTCTTGGCGACGTAGCAGGCGGTATCGGCCGCGGCCATCAGCTCTTCCAGCGTGCCGCTCTCGCGCGAGATCTCGACCAGCCCGACCGACACCCCGATGTTGAAGATGCGGTCCTTCCACACGAAGCGGTAGTCGCCGACCGAGCGGCAGACGTCGTCGGCAATCTGCCGCGCCTTCTCGAGCGGGCAGCCGATGAGCAGCATCCCGAACTCATCGCCCCCGAGACGGGCGACCGTGTCGCTGTCGCGCACCGCATCGCGCAGCAGCTTCGCCACCTCGCGCAGCATGCTGTCGCCGGCCAGATGGCCGCTGGTGTCGTTGACCAGCTTGAAACGGTCGAGGTCGAGATAACAGAGCACGTGCTGGCCGTCGCCACGGTGGCCTCCGTCGATGGCCTCCTCCAGGCGCCGCTCGAACTCGCGGCGGTTGACCAGTCCCGTGAGCGCATCGTGGGTCGCCTGGTAGGACATCTGGCGCGCAAGCCCGCGCAACTCGGTGACGTCGTGCAGCAGCAGCGCCGCCCCCACCACTTCCTTGGCCTCGTTGCGTACCGGCGAGGCCGACAGCTCGATCGAGCGCTCACCGCCGTTGCTGCGCGACAGCAGCAGCGCGCGCCGGCCGAGGGTCACCGGCGCCCCACTCACTAGCGCCTGGTGCACCGGGTCGGCGAGCAGCCGCCGGTCGGATTCATCGACCAGGCTGATGATTTCCTCGAGCAGCTTGCCGGTGGCCTGCGCCGCCTCGCTGCCGGTGAGGCGCTCGGCGGCCGGGTTCATGAAGGTGATGCGGCCGCGCTCGTCGGTGGCGATGACGGCCTCGGCGAGCGAGTTGAGCGCCAGCTGCTGCGGTGTGGCGGTCGCCTCGCCCGCCAGGCGCAGCGCCGGAGTCGTCTGCGTCGGGATGATCTCCACCCCGGTGATGAGCAGTGCGTTGCCCTTGTCGTAGTCGACGACGGTGGAGGCGACCTCGAGGCGGCTCATCTGGCCCTGCAGCCCCACCATGTCGATCTCGTAGCGCTCCGCGGCCGACTCGCCCGCGAGCCGGCGGCGGATGTTCTCGGTGACCAGCTCCGAGTACTCCGGCGGCACCAGATCCCCGAGCCGCCGGCCGATCAGCTCGACCCGGTCGACGCCGACGAAGCTGGCGAACTGGCGGTTGGCGTACAGGATCACCTCGCTGTGCACCAGCACGGCCTCGTGGATGCGCTCGCCCAGGTCGGCGAACAGCCGCGGCGCCTGCGCGACGTCGTGCTCGCCGGGAGCGGCGCGGGTAATGAGGTGATTGACGGCGGTGACCAGGGCTGCGACCTCGGGCCGGTCGCTGTCGATGTCGACCCGCCCCGGCAGCCGCCCGCCGATGGCAATCCGCTGCAGCGCCTGCGAGAGCTGCTCGACGCTCTTCAGGTCACGCCGCTGCAGCCCATAGAGCACCAGGAAGAGAGCTGCGATGAGCGCAAAGAACAGGCACAACAGCCCGAGGATCGACATCTATTTGTACTTCTCAAGCCCTTCCGCTTGGGTTGGGCACACGCCCTCCAGGCACTCTGCTTTGACTTCTCGTGCCTGCGGTCGTGGGCTCCCTCAAGCATAACTCCTGGCCCGCACGCCCCGTCGGGATTTCACCATATCTCGTCGCATTGCCGCTTGGCACCGCCGGAAAAAACCCTTAACTTCTGCGGCCTTTCCGAGACGGCAGCGTTAAGTGAAGTCCAACGCCCAAGAACAGATGGTGGAACAGCAGGTGCGCGCCTGGGACGTGCTCGACGAGCGCGTGCTCGGGACGCTGCGCCAGGTCCCGCGCGAGTGCTTCGTGCCGCCGCCGCAGCGCTTGCGCGCCTACGCGGACGCCGAGGTACCACTGCCCGAGGGGCAGCACATGCTGCGCCCGAGCGTCGTGGGCCGGCTGCTGCAGGCGCTCGAGCCCAGGCCCGGACAACGCGCACTCGAGGTGGGCGCGGGCTCGGGATTCGTCACCGCGTGCCTGCGCGCGGCGGGCGCCCGGGTACGCTCGCTCGAGCTCTACGCAGCGCTCGCCGATCTGGCGGCGCGCAATCTCGCCGCCTTCGGCATGAACGACGTCGAGATCGTCAATGCGGATGGGCTGAATGCCGACACCGGCGAGCGCTACGACCTCATCGCCGTCACCGGCTCGCTGCCGATCTATGACCCGCGCTTCGAGCGTCAGCTCGCCGTCGGCGGCCGGCTGTTCGTGGTCGCGGGCGTGGCGCCGGTGATGGAGGCACGCCTCGTGCGCCGCATCAGCGAGACCGCCTGGGCGACCGAGAGCCTGTTCGAGACCGTCATCGATCCGCTGGTGAACGCGCCCCGGCCGGCGCGCTTCAGCTTCTGATGAAACGTGCCGCAACTCTCGCCTGCCTGCTCGCCGGCTTCGCCGGCAGCGCGCAACCCAAGGACCTGGTCGGCGTGTTCGAGGACGCCCTCAAGAACGATCCGGTGATCCGCCAGGCGGACGCCAATCGCCTGGCGGCGCGTGAGTCACGCCCGCAGGCGATCGCGGCGCTTCTGCCGCAGCTCAACGGCACCGCGGGCGTGACCCGCGACCACCAGTCGGGATTTCAGGACTCGGTCAACGCGATCACCAACCCGGCGAATCCCAACGGGCCGCCGCTGCTGATCGTGATTCCCGAGCCCGACGTGATCGACACCACGACCACGACCTGGGGCCTCAACCTCAAGCAGAACGTCTTCTCGTGGTCGAACTGGATGACCCTCAAGGCCGCCAGCGCCCAGGTGGCGCAGGCCGAGGCCACCTACCAGGCCGCCGAGCAGCAGCTGATCCTCAGAGTCGCCACCGCCTACTTCAACGTGCTCACGGCCGAAGACACGCTCGAGGCCGACCAGGCAGCGCTCGAGGCCATCTCCCGGCAGCTCGACCAGGCCACCACGCGCTTCGACGTCGGACTGATCGCGATCACCGACGTCGAGGACGCCAAGGCGGCACGCGACACGGCGGCCGCGACCGTGATTGCCGACAAGCGCACGCTCGCGACCTCGGAGGATCAGCTGCAGGAGATCACCGGAGAGAAGTACGACCGGCTCGCCAAGCCCGGCACCGACATGCCGCTGCTCAACCCCGAGCCCGCCGACGAGAGCCGCTGGGTCGACATCTCCCTCGAGCAGAACCCGACGCTCATCTCCAGCCGCCTGGCGGCCGACATCGCCCGCGACAACGTGCGCGTCGCGGTCGGCGGCCACCTGCCCTCGCTCGACATCCTCGCGGGACGCTCCTACACCTACAACACCTCCGACGAGACCATCGAGGGGCTGACCTTCAACGGCGTCGACAACAAGGTCAACGACCGGCAGATCACGCTGCAGCTCACCGTACCGCTGTTCTCCGGCGGTTATACGCAGTCGAAGGTGCGGCAGGCCGAGTACCTGTGGATCGCCGCCAAGGAGGGCGTGGTGCAGAGCTCGCGTGCCACCGAGCGCCAGACGCGCGACGCCTACCTCGGCGTCATCAGCGGCATCTCGCAGGTGCAGGCGCTGCGCCAGGCGCTCGCTTCCAACCAGACGGCGCTCAAGGCCACCGAGGCGGGCTACGAGGTCGGCACGCGCACTTCGGTCGATCTGCTGAACGCGCGGAAAAACCTGGTGCAGGCGCAGACCAACTTTGCCGTGGCCCGCTATGACTACATCGTGAGCGTGCTGACGCTGCGCCTGGCGGCCGGCACGCTCGATCGGCCCGAGCTCTCCTCCGTCAACACTTGGCTCACCACCACGGCACCGACCTCACCCGCCGTGCCGACACCCGAGACGCTGGCGCCCACGGTGCCGCCGACCGAAGCAACGCCGCCGAAACAGTAGCTACAGCAGCGGCTCTATCAGCGCGAGCAGTCGC